>Ga0315914_1000119_pt1 | contig 71131 bp, 47 predicted proteins | sample MpolenodulesMG_FD_203920 | JGI IMG/M metagenome (GOLD analysis project Ga0315914, IMG submission 203920) | Medicago polymorpha root nodule microbial communities from Los Angeles, California, United States - elongated nodules | ecosystem: Host-associated > Plants > Roots > Nodule | place: USA...
AAAACTCTACAAGATTTGCTTTAAATTCTCTATTTGTCACTATTAAATTAGATGAACATGCATCCAAAAAATGCTGCAAAAGAGGCATTAACATAACACTTCCTTGAATTATTTCATGAAAGCTCTAGTATGCAAAGAAATCCATTTAATGTTTAAGCAGAAGGAAAGAAACCACTATGAGGGATTATGGATTTTATACCAAAGTTGCGTAGATCAGTGACAGCAGACAAGATTTCAACGACAAAAAATTGCAGATTCTTTCCATTTTACAATCATAAAACCAACATATAGGGATTTCATGCTGACTGATGAATGACAGTTTACAAACAGGTTCTTCAATAATTTAGTGAGTTTGGCAGTTAGGTTCGGTTATTTGCACAGTTCAGTTCTAGTCAGTAAACTGTGTCTGAAGTATAGGTTCGGCACGTGAATTGTCAAAATAGGATTGGTGGTTAGTTTCGATGACTATTTTGAACAACCCTAACACTTTTTAAACACTCAGTGTGAGTCCTACGCTTTGGAAATGTGTCACGTATAAAGTTGTGGAACTCATGTGAATTTCATCCAATAAACGAGGAACGTTATAGAGAGTGTTCCTAACACTACTCATAACCACAATAAAGTTTAATTTATTTTGTCTTGTTTGGAGCGTTTCAAATGATAGTTTGTCGTATATATGTAAGAAGAATGGTCACCATTTTTATATTGATTTCATATACTACACAGTCCATAAAGCAGATAGAGGCTTTTCATAGACTGATTCTCTTGGCTTCCATCTGGGACCAATATTGCTTTTGGAGAGGTCTTGTGTTATATTATATATCAAAAGTTTGGAAGACCATTTATTTATTTTGTCTCCCCTTGCATAGTTGCATCGAGATTTCTCAATCATAACTGACAGAAACTTTTGCAACATGCACAATAATGCGTGAACTGATGTAGTAATTCTCAAACGGCTTATTTATTTATTGGTTTTATAAGATCTATTCTCTAGTTCAGTATACCAGTGAAAGAAAGAAAAAAAATAACACCATTACTCTATATTAGTCACAGATTGTAACCAAAAAAATAATTAGTCACAGATTAAACTTTTATGAGACTCCCTTATAATTCTTGTGTTTTTACGGTCAGTGTTGAGCAGTTTCTGATTAATATGAATAGATTCTTAGTTTTTGAAGAAAAAAAGAAAATTTGGAATTATGAAGTTGTTTTGGTGATTCTTGTGTTTAATCCTTTCTATTTTTCTAATCAAACAAATTCTCAAGTTTTTGTCTTTTCCTGATTTTAAGATTGACATGATGAGTTAGAGAAGAGTCCTTTCACTCGAAAATTACAGAGTTAACTCAAATGGTAAAAGACTGCAGAGACATTTGATATGTTGGGGTGCGAGTTTGAACTTGTAATTCCACACTTCTCAACATAGTGTATTCGAGTTTTGCTGCTAGACTCTTTAGAATAAAGAAAATAATGATCAATATACTACCATTAATATTTTAGTTGTATTTTAAAAATATATTATACGTTGATAAAGTGTCATATTGTTTACCCAATTACACCTAAAAATTGTTTAAGTTGTCAACCTAAAATGACCTATACCGGATTATGGGTTATTTGATGCCCAATTAGCATAATGAAGGATCAATTGAGTTAAGGACATCCGAATACAAGTGAGTTGAATCTTTCTATAGTCTAAAGAGTCTTACGAATGTTGTGGACATAAAAAATAGTCAAAGACACGTAAAACTGATTATCCCACTTAAAGACTTGTGTTTTATGTTTTTAGTCCGATGAAAGAAAAACGACTATTACCCATACAAAGAATGCCACGAATGGAAAAGCAAGGCCAAAACATGGAACACATCATACAACTAACTATGGGAGAAACGCACACTATTGTCTACTTGTGAGTTTAGTCGATTAAAGACGGCCATAGCTATGTAGGCCATGTTCATGGCCAATGAGACTAAGTGCTATAAATACTTATTGTAAAGATCATTTAGACACACAATCAATCAAACTATTGTTTTATTCGAAATTTATCATTTATCTTTATGCATTTCATTTACTTATGTCTTTATGAAATTATATAGATTTCATTTACTTACGTTGGAATACACTCACTAATTTCAATAAATGAATATTTAAAAACACACATCTTCAAATGTATGTGACGAATATTTAGTTATCACTTGTTAAACATGCTCAATTTAAAAATAGTGGTGTATTTTAACAAATATTTATAAGAACTGTTAACATACACTCAATTATCTTTTGAAAACAGTTTAACAAACTACACCTACAAATATTTATAACCATTTTTAGCTATAACTTACTAGGATAATTCTCTTAAAAAATAAATGGGTATACGTATGTGTCTATATATAAAAACTGACTTTTTTATGTGACTAAATATATATAATATGTGTGTGTGAATAATGATGATGTTTTTGCTCCAAAAGAAAATGTTGATGTTTATAAACAGTGCAATTGGTCACCACCACTAACCCACTCCAAACTACTTTTTTAACGGTATAGGCACCTAATTGCATATTTATTTATTTATTTTACGCATGAAGGCATATTTGTTAAACAAGGAAGTGTGGTCAGAGCATAAACAGATCATATTCATATACTATAGACTCCTAATAAATATTCCGAGTCTGAGGTATTTTCATCTCTAACTCTAATCCACAGGTTTGGTGATCCTGAACTGAACCAACAGTTGTAGAAATATTCTCTGTTTTTTAATTTAAACGTTTCCCACATTGTTTTCTCAGATGTTACTGTTTCTGCAAGTGGGACTTTTGTCGACTCAACTCATTGAAATTATTGAGTCTTGAGAATTTGCACAATTAAACTCAATCCCAAATATTAATAAACTCTCCCTTTCAAAAAAAATAAATATGAATTAATTAACTTTTAGAATACTCATAGCCTTGGACGGTGTTCATCTAAGAAAAAGGTATAGTCTCATGTGAAAGTTTTGTCCCTTTATGAAATCACAAGCATATATTTTATATTTATAGTATATACTCATAATAAGACATACATATATATATATTTACAATATGTACGTAAATTTAAGTATGTGTGTTATGTATGTTAAGACAGTATGTAACCTCGTGACAGATATATAAAAAAGTGGACTTTGGAATTTGGATTTTATGCCTCCCGTTGAAATATATGTATTTTCTCACTTGGGGCTATGAAATGAAATATTATTCCCACTTGTAAACTGTGCTGCTAAGAAAATTCTACATTCATATGATGAAGAATAATCGATAACTTTTAAGGTTGGACTTGGAGTTAGGATAGGAATCCATGAATTGTCTTATGAAGCATTTGTCCATTTGTTAGAAAATTGATGGTGCGGTTGAATTGGCAATAATGAGTCACAGAAACACTTCCCAATTTACCGCTGCTATGCTATGAATATGACATTTTTATTTTACTATATAGTTTACACCCGTGACCCAAATATAATTAAATTGTACGGGATCAATTCAGAAAACACATGTCTCCGAATGGAAATTAAATTGTGACTTTGGTGCTGATCAATATTTACAATTTATTATCCCCTCAAAAAATAGTTACAATTTATTTGTTATTATTAACCACTGCTGACAACTATTCATTTTCAACCACATTTTCCAACCCCACTACCAATTTGTCTTTGGTCGTGACAGGAACAAAACGTAGATGGTACCAAACCCATTATTAGAAACAAAACTAGGCAAACGGAAATAGATATTTTTATTTTTTTTAAAACAGAGGCCCCGTATGCTTGGAGTTTGTTGTCCATTTTCTATCCTTGGAACTCCATAGCGATCCATTTTAATTTCCCTTAAACGGTATAGTGTTTGTCACTGAATAACCTTAACTTTAGATTGCTAGTGGTTTTTCTATTAAGTGATGAGAAGAAAACTAATATATCTATCAATCAATAGTATTACCAGTGTTAATAAACAGCTAAACATCAAACTCATATATTTTATATCTCACTCAAAAATCATTGGCATTCTGATCTAGATAGACCAAGAAGGTTGGCCGGACTAGAGAATCTTTATGTTGAGGTCGGAGGTGAGGTTGTACCTATAAGCACTTTGACGTTCAAGTCAGTACATAAACAAAGGTGATAGAGTGGCAAAGAAACGTTGTTTGAGAATAATGGAAAGCTGTTACAAGCGGCTTTAAACTTTGGTGGTTTGGTCGCAAAGCCGTTGGAGGTATTATAGGAATCGATGCATTACGAATTGCTAGAATCCTATGTCAAATAGGTGGGTCTTGTTTTGGATAAGATTCGGACTTTGAGACCGTGGTGGATTGGGCCTTTGTTCGAATTCACAAATCTAAAGGGTTCTGGCATTCCATTTTTCCTCTACATCTCTCTTATGCTTCTGCACGTTACATCAATAGAAATTTGAAGAATAAATAAATGATTTGAAAAACGCGTTTTAAGTTCTCAAAAACCATCTTCCCTTCAAAAACCCTCAATTTAATGTTTTGGATGAAGAAATAGTTTCGAAATATAATTGCTCTAAGATTAGTGTGATGATGTCTCTAGGGTTTAGGCTCCCATTATGACTCGGTATCAAAGACTATTTGAATCAAAAGCCTTTTCTTAAAGAGGAACATAGTGTGATTAAGAAGTGTTACATTAAATGAAAATGTATCACATGTGTGTTTAACAAGTGTGCTAATCTCACAAGTCGTAATATTTTATTACCAACTCAAACCCTCATGTAAGATACATGATTATCATCCCTTCCACTTATCTTTCCCCCATCCTTTTCTTGACACACTGTGGACCATGTGTACTGCTCTGCAACTGCAACCGTAGGCAGATATTGGTGCTATAGTAAAACATCATGATATGCTATAAAAATTTACATCAAATAAAAATAAATTGTTGAGTTTGATATCAAATGCGATGTGTCTAATATTTTTCACACATCACTCGTGGTTAGGACAGAACATGGACTAGTTTATTCCACAAGTATAAGCTAAAAATAATCATACACCCTGTTAATAAATAAAGTGATTGTCGTGGTATCTGCAAATCGCACTTGCAAGTTGCAAGTTTAAGTATAATTTTAATTCCTAAAAATTGGTGCATTTCCTACGGTCAATAGCAGACCGTAAACCATATGTCAGAAAAGTTTATAAAAAGAAATGAAATAGTAACAATAAAAGACTACATATTAAAAAAATTCAACAATATAAGAGTTTGTTCTAACTATAAAAAGACAAATCGATTCAGAGTCTCGAGTTAGAATCTCGCCAATGGCCTAAAATTGAGGTAAATGTAAAAAAAATTCAATTATTCTTTGAGCATTAGGTGTTCTCTATCTCGATGTCTCCTCTCGCTCTAATTTTTTAAAAGAAAAAATAAACAATATAGTAAAACCATCTCCAAGGAAGAGTCATTTATTTAACAAAACTTCAACCTATTAAGGACTTACATTCCATCCTTCCATATCTTATTAAAAATTTCATATTTTTTTTCTCTCACCCAAACAGAAACAAAGTACACCAATTCACGGGGTGTGAAAGTGAAGGATGCTTACAAACTATGGACTCCAACTCACTTGGGTGTCTTGTAGTACCAATTAGATTCCTTTCTGTTCCATTTTCCCATTATTTCTGGAAATAAATCTTTGTTTGTTTTTAATTGACATAGATAGTTGGCACAACCATACCATATATCCTACTTTTATTATCTTAACTTCAGTTAGGTTCATTTCATCTTTATCAACTGCACAAAGTAGAACAATTGTCTTTGCTTTCTGCTACCTTTCTTTTCTTCATACCCTTTTTTCATTTTTCATACCCTAACAGCTTCACTAAGATTTGGTGAACAGAACAAAAATATTGTAGTTAGTAACCATATCCTTTTTCTTCTCTGTCTTCTCTGTCTCAAGTGTTCTTTTCTACACCATATGAACATGTAGTTGCAATGTCTCATCTAAGGAAAACATCATGAGACTTAACACACTCTTGAAATTTTCATCTTTTCTTTTTCTTCTACTGCTTCAGTATTCATTTGCTCTTAACTCTGATGGAATTTTCTTGCTTAAATTCAGATACTCTATTCTGAGTGACCCTTTATCAGTCTTTGAAACTTGGAATTATGATGATGCAACTCCATGTTCATGGCATGGAGTTGCATGCAGTGAATTAGGATCTCCTGATACACCAGATTTTCTTAGAGTAACTAGCTTAATCCTTCCAAATAACCAACTTCTTGGTTCCATTGCAGAAGATTTAGGCCTAATCCAAAACCTTCATCACATTGATCTCTCAAACAATTTCCTCAATGGTTCATTACCAAACTCTATTTTCAACTCTTCTCAACTACAATTCCTTTCACTCTCCAATAATAAAATCTCAGGTAAACTACCTGAGTTGATTGGTTTATCCACAAACCTTCAAAGTCTAAACCTTTCTGACAATGCATTTGTTGGGTCAATCCCAAAAAACCTCACTTCTCTACAGAATCTAACCATTGTTTCTTTGAAAAGTAACTATTTTTCTGGTGAAATTCCAAATGGGTTCAACTCTGTTCAGATTCTAGATCTGTCCTCAAATTTGTTCAATGGTTCTCTTCCAAGTAACTTTCAAGGCCAAAATCTCCAATACTTGAATCTCTCCTATAATAAAATCTCAGGAACAATTCCAAAAACATTTGCTAAGCACATTCCTGAAAACTCAACAATTGATCTCTCATTCAACAATCTAACAGGACCAATACCTGAATCAATGGCTTTGCTCAATCAAAAAGCAGAATCACTCTCTGGAAACTCTGATCTATGTGGAAAACCTTTGAAGAATCTTTGTATAATTCCCTCAAGTATCTCTACTCCTCCAGAGAACATCAACAACACATCTTCACCAGCAATTGCAGCAATGCCAAAAACAGTTAATTCAACACCAGGAACAAACACAAACTCAACAACATCAACTAGTGATTCTTCTCAGAATGGTCTAAAACCTACTACAATAGCAGCCATTGTTGTAGGTGACATAGCAGGCATGGGAATTTTAGCTCTTATCATTCTTTGTGTCTATCAACAAAGAAAGAAAAGATATCCAAAACCAAACACTGTACTTCATGAGAAGAAAGTGTTGGAAACTGTAGTGAAACAAGACCAAGAAGCTGTGAAAACACAAACACATTCACTTCAATGTTCTCCATGTTGTTTAACGATTAAACAAGACGAGACTTCAGAAGATCCAAGCTCTGATGAGAGTGACCGCGACATTAACAGTATCGTTGTGGATAATGGGAAGCTTCCGAAAGAAGGCATGTTGGTAACAGTGGACGGTGAGACGAAGCTGGATTTGGAGACATTGTTGAAGGCTTCAGCTTATATACTTGGAACAAGCCGTGCGAGTATTGTGTATAAAGCGGTTTTACAGGATGGAAGAGTTTTTGCTGTTAGAAGGATTGGTGAGTGTGGTGTTGAAAGAATGAAGGAGTTTGAGAATCAAGTGAGAGCTATTGCTAAGGTTAAGCATCCTAATTTGGTTAAGATTTGTGGGTTTTGTTGGGGTGAAGATGAGAAGCTTGTTATTTCTGATTATGTTCCTAATGGCAGCCTCTCCAGTATTGGTTACAGTAAGTTTGCATTATTTTCCTCTGCATTTTGCACAATGCTGATTATGAAGTTAGGGATTACCTTAACATATTAGGGACTATTTATAAAATGTTAGGTTGTGTTTGGATAAACATTTTAATTAAAGATTTAAAATACAAACACTTATTACTCATAAGTTGTTTCCATGGGCTAAGAGCTTATGAAAATAACTTACGGACCTATCAAACTATTTATACAAGCCATCACAAAAAGTCTCAAACTGTTTATATTTGATACGGTTAGCAATCCACGGATTCATGTAGTTATGAACGTCGATGGTTGTTCGGTCGAAATCAGACGATCTAATATTTCAAGCTCAAAATTTCAGTTATAAAAATCAAAATATGCATTAAAATTTGTTCGATCTAAATTGAATGCGTTAGCAAATCCAAATCCAAATCCAAATCCAATAGGTGTTGATACTGGATGAACTAAAATGAGGTTTTTTATGCTATTTTTTCTAACTAATTTTTTTAGGTTCATGAAAGTTAATAATTGCTTGTGTTAATGATGTTTAGGAAGAGGAGGGTCGTCCCCTATGAACTTATCCTTAGAGGTGCGGTTGAAGATAGCAAAAGGAGTTGCAAGAGGACTAGCTTATCTTCACGAGAAGAAACACGTGCATGGCAATGTTAAACCAAGCAACATCTTATTAAATTCAGAAATGGAACCCATCATAAGTGATTTTGGAATAGACTTGCTTCTCTTGAATGATAATATTAACCATAGAGGAAACGGTTCATTTAGACAATTAGTGAACCAGAGAACCCCACAACAACAACAAGACATTCTCATTGGTTCAACTCCTAGCTCCTATGGGACAATGGGGCCATCATCATCTACTAGTGGGGGTCAAGTGCCATATCAAGCACCAGAATCTTTGCAAAATATAAAACCAAACCCCAAATGGGATGTGTATTCATTTGGAGTTATTTTGTTGGAGATTTTAAGTGGGAGGGTTTTCTCGGACCGGGAGTTAGACCAGTGGTCTATTCCCGGTTCGATTGAAGAGGAGAAAAATCGGGTTTTGAGAATGGTTGATGTGGCAATTAAGCAGGAGATTGAAGGTAGAGAAAATGTGGTGCTCACGTGTTTTAAGTTGGGGTTAAATTGTGTTTCTCTTGTCCCACAAAAGAGACCGTCCATGAAAGAAGCACTACAAATCTTAGAGAAGATGTCTACATTTGGTATTAATTAATTGTTTTCATATAATGATATTGATGTAATTGTTTCCATGTGTAATGATATTGATGTAACTTGAACCTTGTTATGGTCAAGGTGTTTAGCTTTTTCCAACTTTTGATGACTTTAATGAAATTAGTATGGACAAAGGTAAAGATTATTGGAAAGATTTGTTTGTTTATTAGAAAGAGATATTATATTGTACCTTTGACGGATGAAAGGAATCTTTGTCTCTATAAGTTGCTTTCGGTGAAGACTGTGAGCACTTGGCATGCATGGCTGGTTTTGCTGACTGTTAAAACTTTTGATCAGTCGCACTTATGACTACCCAATTGAAGTGCCATTGCAATCTCCATTGTGCTTCTAAAATCCGCCACTTCTCTTTGCATAAGCTCACTTATTATAACCATGTCACTAACTTCAAGCCCATTATCCATAATCAAAGAAGCAGAATTTACACTCAAGTTTAAAATACAAATTATGGATAATCCTCTAAGATTTCCAACGAAATAATATCATCTCAATTGAACATCAAGAGCTTAAGATATAGCCAAAATAAGACAGGGGTGTCATCGCCTACAAAAATAACACTTTGGTTCTTTTTATTTCATTATTATTGAAGTAATTCTTCTTATCAAAGGAGAGCATCTTAGATCTCATCATTCCCTCCCTATCAGAGTTAGAAATGGTGCTTTCTCTAAGGCTTTGTTTGCGAGTTGGGTTTTGGAGGGGATGGGAAGGGATGGGAAGGAAAGGAAAGGCTAATGGAGAGGTAAACCATTGTTTGGGAGTTTTAAAAAAATAGGGAAAGGTTTTGGGGGGTTTTGAAGGGCTTCATTTGTCCAATTTTAAAGTTCCCCCAAATTGAAGGTTTTGGGGGATTAAACAAACAAATTGACAATTTTGTCATCATAATTATTCAAAATTTCAATTATAACTTACAAGATAAATTACAAAGTATATCACAATGTATTGATTTTAAGAGAGAAAAAAATGGTAAAATAGTAAAATTATCACATAAGCCCTCCATTTCCTTTCCTTGTTGGTTTCTTTAACTCCCAAACAAGGGGAAGACTTTCCCTCCTTTCTCCCTTCCCTTCCTTCTCTTCCCTTCCCCTCCTAAGTCTTTCCTTCCTCTACACTCAAAACTCGCAAACAAAGTCTAAGATTGTTTGCTAGTTTAACTGGTTGTTTTCCTTGGGGTAACCTCTTTTTCATCATAAAAAAGGAGTTGATTGATAAAGTTATGCATTTTTATTTTTTTTTGGTCTCTGAGATTCGAACTCAGGCATTACATATATTATGTATTATCCCAACCAAATGAGTTAAGTTCACGGAGATAGGTTATGCATGTTTAACAAAAGGAGTGTACTCATGAAAATAAACAGTGTCACTACATAAAAAAATTCAATACCTAAATAATATGATATGAGGAAAAATAGTGACTAAAGATGATTCTATTCTAATTATGACTATAAAAAATAAAAAAAAACTTCTATTTTAGTGGGGAATTATAATTATAATTTTTTTAGATTTTATTTGAGGTAGTCCTTCTAATTTTTGACAAGGGAAATATTATAAAACATTTTAGACCACTTTAAAGTAGGTCTTTAAAGTAGTTAGTGGATCTTGTAAAGAAATTAATCGGCAGAAGTGTTTAAAACCAAACAAATTTAATAGAAAAATAGTAAATTGAACAAAGTCAACCCAAACTAAAACTGTAAAAAATTGCATTTGTCACCTACACTTAATACTCATAGAAAAACACTAATTAAATATATGACGCCTATATCAATACTCATAAAAACTCACTGAAAACTTTTTATAAAATGAGATATTTTTCTTTTGTTAAGTTTTTTCTTTACTTTTTATTTCAAATACGGTGACTTACCCCGCTGCAAACACGGTGGCTTATAGTAGATAAAGTGATAAACTAATTACAATAAATTAAACTATCATATTGATTTTTTATGAAAACTATCGTATTGATTTTTTATTTTCTACCTTTTACCTGCACAATTAAAAAATGAATGAACGGTCAATTTAGCTTTTAAATTATCACTTTCTCATCAATTAAGTTCTTAAACTACTAAAATTAAAAGTTTTAAGCTATAAAAGTTGCATGAATTTAAAAACCTTTTAGTTAAATTTAGTATTTTATTAACTAAGTTATTGAAAGAGCGTAATTTAGAGATTTTTTATAGAGGGAGTGATAGTTTAGTGTTTTTTTTTTGAAGGAAGGATAGTTTAGTGTTGTAATTAACTTTTTATTCATTCTAAAATACACATAAATTGAGTTCCAAACATTCCTCTTCAAATTATTTTCTTTGTTGAGAGGAGTCCTCTTAAATTCTATACCCCAAATTTTTTTTGATTCACTTGCAATTAAATCATAAGATGAATACCCGTTAAAAAAAAGTTAATTACATGATGTTTTTTAAGTTTTTTAAATGTAAATAGTTTATTCTTTTGGTTTTTTTGGTACCAATTAAATCCTTTGAATTATTTAATTGTAATATATATTTTGAAAAATTATTTAATTGTAATAATTTGAACCTGTAAGGTTTTTTTTTTACCACCTAAGTCATTTAAGTTGTTTAAGGATAACAATTTTAGATTTTAGAAACGAAAGTTATAATAGTTATTTGACGTTTAACTTAGAAGATTTAAGTAGTAGAAAAAACTTAAAAATTAACTTGTTAAATTATGGGAATAAGTGGTATGAAAATTAAATGATGTAAGTGGTATGAAAACTAATGAATTTATTTATTATAATTAAATACTTAAAAGTATATGGTATGTAATTTAACCACAAAAAAAAAAAACATGAATGGATAATATGGAGCATTAGAATCCTTCAAAAAAAATATATGGAGCATTAGAAAAGAGATAAAAAAGAATATGAGTGAATAAACGCGGGTTTTAAAGCTCACAAACTTGCAAGAGCTGGAAGGTGAAGAAGCCATGGAAACAGAAAGAGATCCAAACGCCAAAAGACAGGTCTTCATCCTCTCCGGTCAAAGCAACATGTCAGGTCGTAGCGGTGTCATCAACCATCCTCGTCGTTGATTGAAGATGGGTTCATCTTATGAGCCATAAATCTGAAGCTAACCAACTGATACAAGCTTTTTTTTCTTTTCAATTTATCAATACGCAAGTTGATAAGTTCATCAAAGCCATCCGAACTGGCAATGCAAAAGAATTTCAACTCACTACATTTTTGCAGAAAGTAGAAGCTGCACATCAGTTTTCTTGTTCGCATAGACCTGAGAAATTTTTTGAGGTTGAAATCAAACATCAACACTTGCTTAGTGTAGCAAGAGCACTGTTATTTCAGTCCAAGGTCTCCATATTCTTTAGGGGAGAATGCATCAGCACCTCGGCATTCTTGATAAATAAGACTCCCTTCACCAGCTTAAGAATTCCTCTCCTTATAAATTGCCTTTTAACAAAGAACCTGACTATTCCTCTCTCAAATGTTTTGAATGTTCGGGCTTTGTCTCCACTATTCCAGCACAAAGGAATAAGGTTTCACCAAGAGTTGTTTCCTGCGTTTTTCTAGGAATAAGTTTTCACCAAGAGTGGTTTCCTGCGTTTTTCAATTTTTTTTAAAAGGATGTCAACTTTATGATTTGAAGAATCAAAAGATTGTAGTCTCAAGAGATGTTGGATTTCATGAACACATTTTTCTCTACCACTCTTTTTGCCCAATGATATTATCGTACATGATTTAGCACTACCAAAACATACATCTGATCATAACTTAGTTGTTATCCCTCCATATGATCCCCAACCTGATCATGACGTACCACTGGAACCACCTTCACCTCGAACATCAAAACCTTGAACTCTTGATCTCACTCATGAACTATACTTTAATGTAAGAAGGTCAAACATAGATCATTTAGACAATCCACAATGGTAGGTGCTTCATCTATTTACCACCATGTTAAATAGTCACCCCTATTGTGGAGTATAACATATGGGGGGCTATGGAAGCACCCTCTCTCTCTTCATTTTTCATGGGTCCCATTTAATAAATCTTAATAAAATAAATATTTTTTGTTGAAATGTAATGATATAAAATCATTTGTAGGATCTATTTAATAATTTCTTTTGAGGTGCTGGGTTGGAGAAAATGGATGTTTATTAAGTATTATCGTAAAATGAGTGATGTGGATATATGAAATTAATTTAAGCATTCAAGTTAAGGTGCTATGTTATTGATGATCTAAACCTCTTTTTTACTTGCAATAATATCATTATCAAGTCTTATCAAACACATCTCTCATGCCAACACCTTTCCCCACAATAAAGAAGACTATTACTTTTCCTACCCTATTCATTTCTTGCGCGCCCTATTTTTTTTTCTAAAAAACCCTGTGTTCGGATTACAAAATCTGAGCTTCATTCAAATAATGAAATCCGGTCAAATTCGAGGATTTTGGAACTTAAACCAACCTGATGGATGTTGGTGCCAATGTGCAATGGATGGATTCCATAATCCGAACAAGTTTTCAACTTTCTGGATAATGTAATCCGAAATGCGTCAAGCATCCCGTAGAGAGTCAACATTTGGGATGAAAAATGATGTTTCTGGATTACATAATCAAGAAAGTGTAAAAACTATCCGGATTATATAATCCGAACTGCATCAGCGCAGAGGCAGAAACCATCTGTTTGGGCTGAGCCTCTGTTTTAAAGCATGTAGTCAACTGTTTTGGTCGTTAACCAATTGTTCAAACAGTAAATTCATTTATAACATAACAATTAACAACACAATATAATTTTCAAACATTAATAAAACATAAAAATTATCCAAGTGTTACATAATTAAAAATCATCCAAAATATTCAAATATACATTAACATGATTAAAAATTACAATCAACCCCTTATCACTACACCCCTGCCACCTCTGGAACCCCCGATACCCCTGCCACCCTGAGTAGCTCCCCACCATGCACCTCTCTCAATACTTCCTCTAAATGTTGTCATGCCTCATACCCTTGCTGCACCTCACCACTGGACATAGCAGCATACGCAAGGTCTCTGATGCGGCCCAACCTTCCGCTCAGCTCTATGTACCCATGGTCTCTATCCTCCTGAGAAGCAATCTCATCAATGGTCTCCCGCTCTGGTGGCCTCGGCACCGAAACCTCCATATCTGGAAAAATCATGCGTGGATGAGAGACGTCATAAAACCAGTGGATGTATCCCTCTGATGCCTCCACACCATACACTACAAGTTGACCCAACTGCTGAGGAGTCAAAGCATAATCAAGAACACGTTGAAAGCAGAGGGTGGTTTCCCCTAAGGTCTACCGGAGAGGTGCACTCTCCAATGGATGTCTCAAGACGGTCTTAACGTACCCAAACTGACGAAGCACTCGCTCCGGTAGATATCTCACCATGTGGTTACCATATATGAGCCATCATGAGTAAAGGCTGACCCGCTCAAAAGGACATGTCTCATAGTGCTCAGCATATGGGGTCATGACAACGCCCGACAGATCCAGCACATCCATATGCACTCTGTACTCGTCTGGTGTAGACAAACTCATCCGTGATGCAAAAAGCATGGCGCATGGATTTTCTTTCCGATATCCACCCCACGCATCCTTGTTGCCTATACCCCTGAAGTGCTGATAAATCCAAGCCTACAACAAAGACAACCACATATTAATATATAAACAATCAAAACTTACAGATGAAAAAACAAACATAATTATTAATTTATACCTGCAGCAAAGACAAGTATCCTAACAGATACCTGCAGTTTCAATGGGCAGCATGGTTAAGCTCCCTATACAAGTGAAATAGTGCAGCAGCTCCCGATGAAAAACCAGAAACAACCTCCAGGTCTCTAAAGTACCTCAGGTAGACAACATCCACATAGGCGCCAATCTTGTCAGTGAATAGCGTGATCCCCACCTAGAACATCATATATATCTGCAGAGCCTGGCCCCGCAACCTCTGCATCTCCTCCTCCATACCACCCTCATTATCTAACGCCAAGTGCAGTTGGAGACGCTCCTTGAAAATCCTCCTCAAGTAGTTAAGCCGTGCATGTGCACCTCTGGTCTGAGTCACCTCTTTTATATAGAAATGAATATGATAATAAGTAGGTACGAAACATTTTAATGTAGATGTTATTTTAACTAACGAAATGCATAATGAAAACTAAAATAACTTATAAAAAAAAAAGTTTGTGATTCACTTGTGATTAAATCAAAAGATGAATACTCCTATCCATTAAAAAAAGAGCATTTATACATCGACCATCTTGGATGGTATACACATTTTAAAATCCACACACAATTATAAAATGTGGCAAAAATAGTGAAACCCATTTTAAAAAGAGTGGTATGATGTGAAATGACTAAAAAAAACAGAAGAACGTGAAAAACGTGAATGAATAATTGACAGATGGTCCGTACACCAATTTTATGGTGGCGGTTGGCGTACTTAAACGCGGCTTGTAAAGCTCATAAACTTGCAATAACTCCTTTTATCAGTTAGAACTTAGAACACTAGAAGGTAAAGAAGCAATGGAAACAGAAAGAGATCCAAACGAGAAACCATCCAAAACCAAAAGACAGATCTTCATCCTCTCCGGTCAAAGCAACATGTCTGGTCGTGGCGGTGTCATCAAGAATCCTCATCACACCCCAAACAAGCGTTGGAACGGCGTCCTTACTCCGGAGTGCAGTCCCGATTCTTCCATCTTACGCTTCAGCGCCACCCTCAAATGGGAACCAGCACACGAACCTGTCCACGCTGATATCGACACCAAGAAAGTCTGCGGCATAGGTCCTGGAATGTCATTCGCCAACGTAGTACGGCGGCGCGTGGCCGGAGAATTGGGACTAGTCCCATGTGCCGTTGGTGGCACTGCAATAAAAGAATGGGCGCGTGGGGAAGAATTGTACGAAAACATGGTGAAGAGAACGAAAGAAAGCGTAAAGGGAGATGAAAATGCAGAGATCAAAGCGTTGCTTTGGTTTCAAGGAGAGAGTGACACGTCGAGTGAACATGACGCAGAGGTTTACAAAGTCAACATGGAGAATCTCATTCACAATGTTCGTCAAGATCTCAATTTACCTTCTCTTCCAATAATCCAGGTTTCGTAAACTACTATGTTGTTTTATTGTTTCCTATTAGTATTTTTGGGACAAGATGAAACAGAATAATGTCACGAAATTAGTAATTGAATGGACTATAATAATGTTGTTGTTAGGTTGCGCTAGCTTCAGGGTTTGAATACATCGAGAAAGTGAGAGAAGCGCAGAAAGGGATTAATATTCCGAATGTGATTTGCATCGATGCGAAGGGATTGCAGCTGAATGAAGACAATCTTCACTTGAACGCAGAATCTCAGATTAAATTGGGTCACATGCTGGCTGAGGCCTATCTTACTCATTTTGTTTAATTCTATATTAGCAAAAATAATATTGTAATAAAAAAAACTGCTTATTATTTACTCACGAGTATATATGGACTTTGTATCAAGATTCAACCAAGTGTGCCCCTGTCACTGTCACTGTAACATCATTTTCTGGTTTTGAATATCTTGAACTTGATGAATCGTCACTCTTTATATATCATCAACTCTTGTATTTTCCACTCACTTTGTCTTACTTCAATAAACATGTATGAAAATTTCTTCTCTAATTTCATTGCAATTTTCTTTTTGAAATATGAAGATTGGTAAAGATTTTTTTCTTCGTTGATTGAAGATGGGTTCATCTTATGAGCCATAAATCTGAAGCTAACCAATTGATCCAAACTTATTTTCAATTTATCAATAAGCAAGTTGATAATTTCATCAAAGCCATCGGAACTGGCAATGCAAAAGAATTCCAACTCAATACATTTTTGCAGAAAGTAGGGCTGCACATCAGTTTTCTTGTCCGCATAGACCTGAGAAAAATTCTGAGGTTGAACGCAAACATCAACACTTGCTTAATGTAGCTAGAGATCTGTTATTTCAGTCCAGGGTCCCCATATTCTTTAGGGGAGAATGCATCAGCACCTCGGCATTCTTGATAAATAAGATTCCCTTAACTAGCTTTGTCACTATTCTGGTGCAAAGGAATAAGTTTTCACCAAGAGCGGTTTCCTGCGTTTTTACAAGGTTAAATACCAAGCAGATGGCTCCTTGGATAGGCACAAAGAAAGACTTGTCGCACATGGTTTTACCCAATATGTTGGTGTGGATTTTATGATAACACTTTTTTTCTAGTAGCTAAATCAACAACATTGAGAATTTTATTGTCCATATCTGCTTTCTGCAATTAGACATTAACAATGCATTTCTCAATGGGGATATTGTTGAAAAGTATACATGAGTCTGCAAATAAAGGACTAGTTTGCAAGCTTAATGAGTCACTATACGGTTTGAGGCAAGCCTCAGAACAATGGTATCACAATTTCAAAACCATCATTGTTAATTTGTTAAGTTTAGTTTCCAACAATCAAGTGTTGACCACTCTCTTTTCTCTACTCTCTTTTGGTGTATGTAGATCTTAGCTTATCTAAATGCATCCAGACTTGAGCACATTAAAAACATGTTACAACAGAACCTCAAAATAGTAGGTGATCTGCGCTGCTTTTTTGGGGCTGGAAATATCAAAGTCTGCTAAAGGTATTCACCTATGTCAAAGGAAATATGCCATTAAGTTACTACAGGGGATTGGCTTTGTATCCTGCACCATCACAACCAGTCATGCACTCTTGCCTCTTCAATCTCGTGTAAAAGAAACTCCCTTCAATTTCTATTTAGTGTTTGGGGATTTGGGTTTTTTTCGAGTTAGATTCTTTCATCAATATGTCAAATTGGGGGTTTGTGTTTTTTTAGATTTGGGGTTTAGGTTTCAAGGGTGTTGATGATGATAGTGTATTTGATGTTTGTGTTGACGATGATGAAGGGCGATTTTTTTTTAAAATATTTTAAGTTATAAATAAAATAAATGGAAAATATTTTGTTCAACTCACTGTTGTCAAATTAATACCACATCATTAATGAGAGCGCACATCATTTAAATTGATGATGGATCTAAAAAATTCATTGATTTTTTAAATAAAGAGACCAAATAGCTGATTTTAACATTTGCATGTGTGGTATGGTGGAATCGTCTTCTTAAAAGCCTTGACAGGTCACGAGTTCGACACTTCGACTCCCTGCCAAGCAATTACTTGTCAAAAAAAAAAAACTAGTTTTAAGAAAAGATGGACCGAAAGTTTAAAAATATGCAAAATAAGAAGATCAAAGGTGAATTTAAGACTATTTATTATCAAAATTGATTGTTTATTAAAGACATATGAATGAACAAAAGTTTGATATTTACAAGGTAATTAGTCACGTTTTCATGTTCCAATTGAACACTTTTCTTTTATTATTATTCTCGAAGTGGTACTTCGTTATGTCATAATATAATAATAGTTTTTTCGTGTACATGTCATAGTTAATTATTCCTCTTAAAATTTATAAAAAAAAGTCGTTGGCAACTAATCACGAAGGTTGCAGAGTTAAACCACATGCTCCACTGCAGAGCTGTAATATGTTTCAAGGATTGGGTTGTTCGCCCATTAAAGCGGTACATGAGTTGGGTTCAGAACGTCGTGAGACAATTCGGTCCATATCTAGTGTGGGCGTTAGAGCATCGAGAGGACCTTTCCATAGTACGAGAGGACCGAAAGCCTTGTAGTTTCTGCCTTTGCACTCGAGGGCCAATCTCCCTTTGGCCTGGGGAAACCTTTGCACGCCTCTGTTACCTTTTGGGACACGTTCACGAAGAAAAAAAAATCCTTTTGTAGCCCTTGTTCTCTGGTTTGCATATAAAGGACGCCACGTTTATACAACTTTGGAACAATTTGAATGATTGGTTGGAAGGTCTTAAAGAGAATGTTGTTTTAGGGGAGCTATTAACATTTTAATCATATTTGGATTGTTCTAATACTCATCTTTTAGAGGGATCGTCTAAAAAGCAACGTGTTTTAAATGTATTCATACCGAACCTGTGACATTTTGTACCCAAAACAAACGCGCTACCAAGTTGCACTCAGTTTCCATTTCGGTTGTAGGTGTATCCATCCCGCTAGTAGTTTTTAGTTTAGATTTGGTATGTAATTGATTCCATTTTTAAATGGTGCAAAGTCATTCAGAACAATTGCGACAAGAAATGAATCCTAATTTTAGGATGACTGACTTTTTTTCATCATGTGAAAATTGGAATTAATTCTCGTTTATCTACGTGTACAATACCTTTGTGTTTACAAGCCAACATTTTAATATAAGAAAGCAAGAAATTTTTATTCTTATTATTTGAATTTTTAGATTTCACATTCTTTTCGTAATCCAAATAAATAATAAAATACTAAAAATAATCTTTTTAGTATTCAATTTTCATCTCGTACGACTCTTTCAAAGTGATGTACCGAGGGTTTAAATGCCTCTCTTCCCGTTTATTGATGATTTGACCAAGCTAGTTTCAACAATACTATTGTAATTCTATTTGTAAAAAAGAAATAAAAAAAATAATCAAATGATTTTTTTTTGTCTGAATAACTTAATCTGATAATCAATGAAAAGATCTAACTATTTTTTATTTGTGATCGGTACCACACAAGTTTATTTGAAACCAGATCAAATCATGTGTTAGAGGCAGATATCAAATTCACACTGAATTGATCGACTCCTTTGGCCACCAACCACGCATGCATCCTTTACTTGATGCGTTTGGTGAAGGTGATTTAATTTTTGTTTTTGATAAAGAAGTGAAGGTGATTGCTTAGTAGTAATAATCTTTTTTCTATCTTAATATTATTAATATATGATTGCTTATTTCATTGCTTATGAAGACAGTCATTCGACTTTTTTGGCCACTTGTCTTTATGTGTTTGGCAAAATCATAACCAACAAGGAACATAGATTTCCTACCAACCCCCGATTGTCAAGTAGGCTGCGCCCCTCTCTTACAATAATAATAATAAAAATAAAATAATGCTTGTAATGAAATCAAATTCATTTTCCATAGTGTAACAAAAAAAAAAATGAATCTGTCAAAAAACAAAAAATAATGAATGCATTCAAAGGATATCATTTTCACTATAAACGGTTTTTATATCGATATTTAATTAAAATTGATTATTTTATCACCTTATCTACACTCTTAAAGTTATTATAAAATTAATGGTTTTGTCAAAAAAAAAAAAAATTAATGGTTTCACGTAAAAAATTTCAAAGAAAAAAACTAATTTACACCAACAGTATATGTGTTCATTGAACTCAAAATAAATTATAAAACAACAACTGTATTGTTCAAAAATTGGATCTGAGCCATTTTCTTTTATAGGTTTTTTTGATTCGTTTTCTTTATAGGATAGATTTGAGACTATGTAACACAGAAGAAACATCGTATTTACTCAAATAAAAAAAGGAACAAATTTTCCTATATTTTTTTTTTTATAGAAATCCATTCAATTGATTTCTTTTTAGCTCTTATTGTATTTGAAACATGTTTACCGGCATAAATTATTGAATGTATTGCTGTGTCCACTTTTTCCCTTCTATCTTTATTTCCCCCATATATCAAATTCTATATATGGTCTCTAATCTCTCTGTGCATTTATTTTATAAATAATCATATTTTCAGATAATATCAAAACGTCAAATGTGAACACACATGTCAATTAAAATTTGAATATTAATTTATCACGTTTTTAGAATTTAGACATTTTTACGAAATTTATTGTAGTGCCTGAATCTAATTAAAATGTTCTCTCACCTTTTTTTTTCATTCATTCACCATGAAAATAACATTATTATCAACGTAAAAAAAAATATCATCACATGAAAAGCAAACTACCAACAAATATCATATAATTTTAAAAGAAAAAATATCATATGTTCGGTAAAAAAATGACACTCTTCAACTTTTTTTTGTCGAACAGCTAGTGACAAAAATCACACTCATGTAAATAAGAGGATAATTGCATGAGAAATGCCAGTAACGCACATTTTAACACACACTTTTCAACACACTCTCTTTGATTGGTTAAAATTCACATGGGTCCCACTAAATCATGTGGGTCCCATATAAATTTGGTGGGTCCCAAGTGAATTATAACCAATCAAAGAAAATGTGTTGAAAAGTGTGTGTTAGAATGTGTGTTGTTAGCATTTCTCTAATTGCATATTCAAATCTGCCTCCAATTTAGTAAAAAGAAAAAATAAAAATGCTAACAACACACTTTTTAACACACATTTTTCAACCCATTTTATTTGATTGACACACATGACTCACCAAATTTATATGGTAACCATATGATTTAATGAGACTCATATGAATTTTAATCAATCAAAGTGTCTTGAAAAGTGTATGTTAAAATATTTTTAGAAAAATATACTACTTCTCAATAGTATCAATCGGCATGTACTTGTAGAAAGAAGTATATTCTCTATTTTTTTAAGGAGTATATTCTCTAATTTTAGATTTAAGTAAAAATCAAATGTATTTGGCTTAAATTTGAATAAAATACTATATATGACTTTCTATTTATATCTAAAACAAAATGTAATTGTCAACAATTCACATTAGTCATATGTGTAACTTAAGGTTAATTTTTCCTCATAAAAAAAAAAAAAAAACTTATCATGCATGAAATTAATCACTCTAAATTAGTTAAAAAGTTTTTTTTTTCTTTTATTGTTGATTTACTGTGTGAAACTTAAAGAGAAAAAGAAACCTCATTCATAATAATCATAAACCCTGTCTCATGAAAGTTATCAAGCATTCATTTATAAGCACCCAAAACTTCACTTGATGAGTTGTGTTTGATTTCGACAACTTCCCACTCACTCACTCATTTCATCAAACACCTTTCAAACATTAACATGGCCGCCGCCGCTAACGCTACTTCCCAAACCCTCCGTCTCCCTTCACCGTCCTCCCTTTCTCTCTCCTCCAAACTCCCTCTCTCCTCCGCCTTCTCCGTCTCCCTCCGCCCCCACAACCCCCGCCGTTCCCTCGTCGTCTTCGTCTCCTCTTCCCTCGACGCTAAACCCACCGTCCTCGTCGCTGAAAAGCTCGGCGAAGCAGGTCTCACTCTTCTCAAAGACTTTGCCAACGTCGACTGCTCCTACAATCTCACTCCTGAGGAGCTTTGCACCAAGATCTCTCTCTGTGACGCTCTCATCGTTCGCAGTGGCACCAAAGTCTCACGTGAAGTGTTTGAATCTTCCGGTGGAAGACTCAAGGTTGTTGGTAGAGCTGGTGTTGGTATTGATAACGTGGATCTGGCCGCTGCTACTGAACATGGTTGCTTGGTTGTTAATGCTCCTACTGCTAACACTGTTGCCGCTGCTGAACATGGGATCGCGCTCTTGGCTGCCATGGCAAGAAATGTTGCTCAGGCTGATGCTTCTATCAAAGCTGGTAAAGTTCTTTTTTTCATACCAGCATTTTATCGAACACCTTGTTTGTTAGATTTTTTTTTAGATCCTGTTGATTTTGTTTCTTGTTTTTTAGTGTTAGTTATTCGGACTTTCCCATATAATACCAACATTAACGTAATGGTAAAATTTTCTGCGAATAGGCGGAAACTTTTTTTCCTCATATACCAATTTGTGTGTGAACTCTTGTATAAATGTTGAGATCCATTGGTTTATATGGGGTAAAGTTTAATTTTTTTTTCATGGAATCTCTAATGGGTGTTAATGTTGTGGCTTCTGTTATTAGCTTTGTAGAACTGACACCTTTGATGGAAGGCTGGTCCTGTGTGAGTATCGGTCGGTGTGACCGACACGATAGTGACACATCTGATAACACTGAATTATGTTATTTTCTCAAATTATTATTGTTGTCAAAGTGTCTTGTCGGTGCTTCACAGGTTATTAGTTGACGTGGGTAGTTGAATTAATGCTGATTCATGGTTAATGCAGGGAAATGGCAGAGAACTAAGTACGTTGGAGTATCCCTAGTTGGGAAGACACTTGCAGTGATGGGATTTGGGAAGGTTGGTACTGAAGTTGCTAGGCGTGCTAAGGGGCTTGGTATGAAGGTTATTGCTCATGATCCTTATGCTCCTGCTGATCGTGCTCATGCTATTGGTGTCGAGCTTGTGAGCTTTGAGGAGGCCATTGCCACCGCTGATTTCCTCTCTTTGCACATGCCGCTTACGCCTGCTACTAATAAGATGCTCAATGATGAGACCTTTGCTAAGATGAAGAAAGGAGTTAGAATTGTCAATGTTGCTCGTGGTGGAGTCATTGATGAGGATGCACTTGTTAGAGCATTGGATTCTGGAATTGTAGCTCAGGTTTGAAGCACTGAGCCACTTATAGTTTACTTAAATTAATAATTAATTGGGTTGAAATGCTGATAGTTTGTGTCTCTGTTTCAGGCGGCTCTTGATGTTTTCACGGTGGAACCACCCGCCAAAGACAGCAAGTTGGTTATGCATGAGCTAGTTACCGCCACTCCTCATCTTGGTGCCAGTACCATGGAAGCTCAGGTAAGTTACTTAAGCAATTGTCTATGACTATGAGGTATAGCTCTGTTCCCCTTTTGCGACTATAGTGTCTAATAACCTTTGAAAAATGATGACCAGGAAGGTGTGGCTATTGAAATAGCAGAAGCTGTCGTTGGGGCTTTGAAAGGGGAGCTTGCTTCTACTGCAGTCAATGCACCAATGGTTTCCTCAGAGGTACTAGGAACAAAACGATCATATTTATCCTTTTATTTCATGATTAAAATAACCTTGCCTCTAGATATTGCTACTGCTTCTCTTCCTTATCTATATCCAAGCAATTTGGTTTCCAAAATCATTCTAAATTCTTTGACTTATTGTGTAACTATATTCAAATATTGAAAATGATTTTGGAACAAAATGGCTGTCTTAAATTGTTAAATTTCAACTGCTATGTGCAACTGGTTCAAATTAAATACTACTCAAGTGAAGGTGAAAGTTTGATTTGAGAAATCTAATACATTGATCTTAATGATTTTTCATTGCTCGGCTTTATCTCTCCAATTTTGAATCTGGCTTTATCTAGAGCTTATCATAATACAAAATGATTCATGGATTGGAGTTGGTGATAAATTTGGCAACTAGAATGCCTCAAGTTTAACATCTGTTTCATCCTTTGTGACTTGCAGGTGTTAACAGAGCTAAAACCATTTGTAGATCTTGCTGAGAAACTGGGTAGGCTGGCTGTCCAACTGGTAGCAGGAGGAAGCGGTGTAAAAACAGTGAAAGTGACTTACGCTTCCGCTAGGGCCCCTGATGATCTTGACACTCGTCTTCTTCGTGCTATGATAACAAAGGGTCTGATTGAGCCAATATCCAGTGTTTTCGTGAACTTAGTTAATGCTGACTTCACTGCTAAACAAAGAGGGCTAAGAATAACCGAGGAGAGAGTTATTCTTGATGGTTCACCTGAGAATCCACTCGAATTCATCCAGGTCCAGATTGCTAATGTGGAATCTCGTTTTGCTAGCGCCATATCAGATTCAGGGGAGGTCACAGTCGAGGGTCGTGTGAAAGATGGGGTCCCCCATCTTACAAAGGTTGGATCTTTTGAAGTTGATGTGAGTTTGGAAGGTAGCATTATACTTTGCAGGCAAGTAGATCAACCAGGTATGATTGGAAAGGTGGGAAGCATCTTGGGTGAAGAGAATGTGAATGTCAGCTTCATGAGTGTTGGAAGGATTGCTCCACGCAAGCAAGCTGTGATGGCAATCGGAGTTGATGAGCAACCACGCAAAGAATCTTTGCAAAGGATTGGAGACATTCCTGCTGTTGAAGAATTCGTTTTCCTCAAGTTGTAAGATTAAATGTTTTGTGTTGTCTTTTCTGTTGTATTTTATTTTTGGATTGGGCATATGTCTGGCTGATGTGCCCGGTTTTGATGTATCATCATTGAACAAGTGAGTAGGTGAGTTTAGGGGGACGAGGAAAAGAATAATGTAACCTTGGAATGAATAGTGTGATTGTGATTTACTGGTTTAGTACAATTCCTGCTTGTTCATTTTTATTTGGAAATAAAGGGAATAACATTATGTTGGAAGTTTCAAAGAATCATTCGCCCTTTTTAAAATTTAATTATGCTTTTAAATTTTTATTGGAAAAAAGAGGATCGAAGTCCAAAGAAAGAAACTATAAAGAAATAAAGCGAGGAGTAGAAACTTCTATAACATCAACAAGCAAACGTTGTTGAATTCTCTATCTGTTGAATCCAACACTACACATGAATCTAGGGATCCCATTGATGGTCAAAATAAGAGACGTAATATGACAAACAATCGTAGTATATTTCAGTCTACTGTTTAGCAAGTCAAAAGGTCACTCTATACTTTTGCACATCATGCGTGTCGCTTTATTTTTAATATTATTTTTCGGTATAATCCCTACGGCTCTTTAGATATGTGAAAATCCATGTTCATAAGTCATAACCGGCAACAAATTCACTAAAAGAGTGATAATGGAGTTGTTTTAGAGCATCTAGAGTGGAGATATTTAAGACTTTGTTTGCGAGTTTAAAAGGAAATGGAGAGGAAGGTTTGGAAAAAAGGAATGAGCAAGTTGAAGAAATAGAAGAAAATAAGAGGGGAGGGCTTTGAGGTTAACTTTTCTTCATAATACAAAACTCTCCTCATTTGGGGAACTAAAAAATTGTATTAGAGGAGGGTTTTGGAGGGCTTATATGAATTCTTCAAATTTAATCTATGTTGTTATAATATTTTTAAAATTAAAAATATAGTAATCATATGCATTAATTTATCATTCTCTAAAAAACTACTTTTTTAAAAAATTTAAAAGATTTCTCTATTTTCCCTCATATTTTCCTCCCATCAAAGTCTTTCTTCCTCTCCCCTTCAAACTCTCAAACAAAGCCTAAGTGAGTTCATGACATTTTGAACTACTTTTTATATTTTCTGATCATTGGAGGAACCATGATGTGATAGTGTGTAGTAAAAAAATGATTGAAGTAGCTTAAATAAGCTACAAATAAGCTACAATTAGTCGAGTGTAAATTAAATTAAAAGCAAAATAATTCGACAGGTGTTTTTAAGTGAGGGTCATATTTGCACTTTCAAAAATAATTACCACTTGTATCCTTTATTTTATTTTTAAATCAAACGGTACATCAAATCTCACTATTTCTCATTTCTTTCTCTCTTCTCAATCTTTGATTTATTTCTCTGTTCACATTTTCTCTTGCAACCAAACAGACAAACACTCTAGAAGAGAAATAAAAAATAAATGGACCCATCAATTCTTATTTCTTGTGAGTCTATAATTCATTCATGGATATTAGTCTTGTGAAGAAAAATTGGGAAAGTGTGCAAGTGTGCAATAATGACTTATAGGGAAAGTCTTTGAGTGAGATGCTTGAATCTGCGAAGTAATGCACAACATAGACCGAGCTTTTATAGAACTTGTCATTTCATATGAAATAATGAATATTTGTTGGAGCATGTCTAATTCTATAGACATAGACTATATCCCATATCCCATGCATCACATTTAAATGTTCTATATATGTAAATAGGTCATTTGCTGGGTTGTGTTTCAAATGTTGAATCCTCATGATGCAAATATCTCAGGGCATTCCGACATGACATGAGGTGTATTATAGGAACAATACCCGGGACGAATCCAATGAGAGGAATTAATCTTAACCACTCAATCTTACATTGCATGGATGGCCAAGATGAGCTTATCTCACCTCTCAAACCCTTAGCTGATATGCTCCCTATACATACATCCGTACGTACATATAAAACCTCTTGTCATGACAAAAATTATAACCTATGGGAACTTGCGCTACAAATTGACTTGTATACATGATTTTGAGACAACCCTGCTTTTGGGGCCATGACAATTGACTCAAATGAAGTCTGAATTCTCAATTTCAAGAACCAGAAAGAAAAGGAACCTCAGCTAGAGTTGTAGGGAGGGAGATGTTGAGGTTATGAACGGCTAAATACGCGGCAATACCAGCAGCATAACCTGCAAAAGCAAAGCCGCTAACCTGCACAAAGGGAATAAACGACATCAGTTATGAAATATAAACAAACAATTTATTCTATCAGATCAATTATATCTAGTGAAAAGTAGGAATTACCTTTTTAAAGTACCAAAAGAAGTCCACCTTTTCCATCCCCATGAATGCAACTCCAGCAGCTGAGCCAATAACTAACATGGATCCGCCAGTACCAGCACAAAATGCAACCAATTGCCAGAACTCAGAATCTTGAGGGAAAGAAGTGACATCGTACATTCCCATTGTTGCAGCAACCAATGGAACATTGTCTATTATCGCAGATATGACTCCAATAGCACTTGCAATCAGTTCACTATTTTGGACATGAGCATCAAGGTAATTTGCAATTTCCCGAAGAATACCTGCTGCCTCCAAGCTGCAAAAACATCACCATTTCGATTGCAAAAACAATTAGCCAACATGATTAGCCATGAAATTTATGTCATGTCAGGGAAGGATATATAACATTCATTGAAAAGAATGCTGAGACTTTAAAACACATGTGGTTGTTGTCCTAAAATTACTGCGATGGAAAAATTAAAATTGATTTCCTTATTACCTGCTAACAGATAATAGAATTCCTAGGAAAAATAGTGCTCCTTGAGTGTCTATCCTTGATAGAGCTTGTGGCACTTTAAGCTTCTTCCTCTTTTCAGATTCACCATAATGGATAGCATCAGTAAGAATCCAAAGCACCCCAAGTCCAAGCAACATCCCCATGTACGGCGGCAAACCTGTGACGGCCTTGAACACTGGGACAAAAATCAAAGCTCCTAAACCCACCGAGAAAACAAGCTTTCCTCTAGGAGCCATCTGTTCAGATGCCAAAACATCGGAAGAATCCTGTCCCTTGCCATTAGCTTCACTGAACAGAAGAAAATCCAGCATAATTTTGTAAATCATGAAAGTATAGTATATAAAGCTAAATTAGACTATTCAAATCAGCATTCTTGGTTGACTTTTGAAGTACAATAGTACCTAGTCAAGGACATTAGAGCGAGTGGAACAGCTAGAGAAATGGCTGAAGGCAAAAACAAACCCTGAAAATAAAGAAAATGCAATTATGGATACATTTTTCATTTTGACCAAGGAAATCGTAATTTAGGGCTTTTAACTTGTGTATTTTTCATCACTATATCAAAAGAATATTCCGGGGTGTCGCTGGTGCTGAATTTATTATACATTTATACCACTATAAATTACTGTGTAGTCTCGGGCAAAAATATTTCACAATCCAAATAGACGTATCACAATAGAGCAATTTTCCAAGAGATAACCTTCATTGTTTCCACTGTAGTTATTTGGCCATGTATCCACAGCATAGTTGTGGTAACATCACCTATAGGAGTCCATGCACCACCCGCATTTGCTGCTATTACAACAACAGCTCCAAGGATCCTGTCAACAGAATCCAAAGCAACTTCTTGAGGATTTCATAGGATGTAGTTAAAACTCCAAATAATTGGACGTTACAGAACATAACAAGCTGCAAACTGAGAAGATTCATCCACACACTCTGAATGTTTATGCTCTCAACCAAAATCAAGAAAACCATCACTAATGCTGATTTCAACTTATATGAAAAAGATAACATTTCACATCATCCACTAATTATAAGCACTAATAGCAGGTATAAAATTACTCAGGCTAAGGAGTGGTGTTATCAAGCTATAAAGGACCCATGACTGAAACCATATGTCATGCATGAATGTCCCAAATCCATCATTATGGTGCTATTTTAGAAAATATGGTCATATTGAATATTTCAACATGTGGATAGAACATTACACCGAAAGTTAGTAACACAAAAAGACACATACTTTCGATACTCTGATGGAGGTACTAATTTCCGCAACAGAGAAACCATGACTATGGTGGATGTAAGGTTGTCCAGAACTGAACTGAGAAAAAATGTAATAAATCCAACCTGCATATGCAATTTTTATTTGTCAAATTCCGTCATTGAGAAATAATAAATAAAATTGGTGATGCAATCATCTTTTTATGATCTATTTCATTCTTTTAAAAAATTGACTTTTTTTAGCATCAAACATCGAAAAGTTAGATGTCATTTATGCACAGCCAAAGTGGTACTACACCTTGTTGTAAGATGGAGCTCTTGAACCTGAGCCCCTTATATTTTGTATACAATCCAAATTTGATTACTATTGATGATTACTATTGTAATCAAATTCCAAAAAAAATCAATATGCAAAGAGTTTGCCAAGAAGCATTCTTAGTATGGTAAAAAAATGCATAGTAAAAACGGTGAAAGCACTTACCACCCAAAGGAGAAGGCGCGGGTTTCGGGTTTTGATATTGTCGGTAACTATCTTAAATCCTTGATGAGCATCAACTATCTCAACAATGGTCATTGCACCGAGCAAGAAGAACACTATTTCACTGACTTCGGCAGACGCATGTGATAGCTCTGAAACAGCTATTTCAGTTGATGGAGCCTACATACAAATGATTGAGGGAGAAAAACTGAATTCGAATGTACACGTGCAATTGGGCATAATGAGAGAAGATACAACGAGGATATAATTGAAACCAAGCAATCTCTGGTAATTATTAGTAACTAACAGATCAGTTGGTGAACTATTATAATTTATCAAGTGGTGTGTTATGGGATACCAATACTAGGGAGACAATAAATGCAAGATCAGGAGAAACTTATCTTCCAAAACATTGTGGTATTTTATAACAACATATTATGCGCATTGGTAGCAACCAATTTTTGAAACAAAAAAATTAACCAGCGGATTAAAAACAAAATCTTCAAGGTAAACTGTTGTTTAGTTTGGACCAAATAAACTCACTTTAATTAACTCAAGAAATCTAATAAAATGTCACAAATCTTAATAATTGTGTATTTGTTATGCCAAAGAAAGTTGATCTGTTTCAAGTGCAAGTAGCAATACTTTGATAACCATAAAAAGGTCTTTTTTTAAAAAAATAAAAGCAAACAAAAGATGGAGGCAAAGGCAACTCTTTATCGTCGCATCAAGTTTATATCGGATGAAAGAAGAAGAAAAAACAAACTACATGTTCTGTTACTGGTTTGATTTTGAAATCAACCCCAATCACAGAAATATGATACCCGTATAGTTAATGTCCGTTCACACTTGAAATTGTGATTCAAACAGTGTTGTCAAGTAGCAGCGATAGGGAAAGAAAACAGTGACACTATCCTAGTTTCTCTACTATGGCAGTCATGGTCGCTTCCAATTTATGCTAGCTGATGTAGCGGCAATGGAGGAAAAAAGAAATCTTTAGGCTTTTAATTATAAAATAATAAAATTGAAAAATCTGCATGTGTGCCAAACATGATCTACTTTTATAATAGAAAAACTGAAGAGTCAATTAGTATGAATCCTATACACATTGTAATATGTAAACCTTACAATATATACATAGTACCATAGACTTGATTTTGACAGTATGTGAGACGAGTAATCTTGCTGGTGCATTTTAAGAATTGAATCCCAAATATTGGGATATCTTCTACTATGCACATCAGAATAGATGAATCAGGTGTATGTCCCTGTGCAGTGTCCTATGCATTTTTAGACAAAAAGCAATTGTGGCTTAAATATCAAAAGCATGACAATGAGCACTGGCAGTATATATTTCTGTTCTCTTTGGCTCCACACTTTTCGGCAAACCAAAATATACCATTTTTCTACCTTTTATCCTGTTTTACTCTACTATGCATAATCTGTCAAACAGAGTTTTGTTCTTTACTCTTCTAATTTCTAAATTCTAACCCATTTGCCAAACACTACCATAAAGTTCAAAGCAATCAAGAAATACGCTACCATAAAGCAATAACCAGTCAAGAATTAACATATAAAAAGTTAGATATTTACCCCAATACTCCGTACCACCCATAAGCTCACAGCCATCAATAGTCCTACTCCACTTTTGTTGAATGCTAACGATTCTTCAAATATGATGCCTGCATATCCTATTACAAATAGCAATGCCATAGCAAGATCCTGCAGCGAGACATCAGACAGAACTACCAACTTTCAGAATAAAGCATATTTAGAGATGTTTTTGCAAATGCATATGCTTTATTGTGAAACAACCAGAAGTGAAATAAGGTATTAACAGACCTGATTTGCGGCGACCCAAGAATGGTTAATTGCCACCGCCCCAGTTGCAGCTGCCGCAAATACCGCAACGGCTTTGAGCAAATCAGTCTTAGGCTGATAGTTGTCCTCAAAATCTTGTGAACTTGTTTCATCAACTGAACATAGAGGATCACAAGTTCCAGATTCTGATGTCGAATCCTGTTACCAAAATTAACACCTTAGCATTTCAGTAGCAAATTCTGTAACTTTGTAATAACAGTACTAAAGCACACATTTGCTAACTATATCACCAAAATTAACCCCTTGATCTTGTATTCTTACTAGTAGAGTAATAAGCTAATTTCAATTAATTAAACGCAAAGTTAGAAACTTTACTTGATTACTGAGATACCCTTTAAGCCATAACATGCCAAGTAGCAAAGAAAAACAAAATTGAATAAATAAAGAAGCAGAAGAATTAAAACGGTATCCTTAAAACATGATAATGGTTAGAAAGAAGAACCTGGAACTGTTGCTGGGAAGTTTGTGAGTCAGAATATCTTGCTTTGTCTTCAGCACGTACCAATACATTATTACGGAGTAGCTTGTGATTGGGAGCTCCGAATCTGGTTCTACAAGAAGAAGAAGATGAAGAAGCAAAGAAGGATTGAAATTGTGTCGGCGAAGATTGAATTGTGTGAGATAAAAGTTTAGAATTCCGTGAATTTTGGAACATAGATAAGTGTGTTCCGATTGAAAACGTAGCCATTGCTTCCACCAACAGTGGAAGCTCTTCGCAAAACTATGATGATAACTGAAGAAGAAGAGAATGATTAATTATTTAATTAGTTAATTAAGTTTCATTCATGGCAAGAATATAAAGAAATCTAACATTTTGATTTGTTTTTTAATTTATTATTTTTTCGAAGAACGCTTTTTTTTTTTTTTTTTGGTCGTCTTTTATGTGCCCCGTATTCCTTGTACTTGCCGTCACTCAGGAAGGCCGAAGGCATACGCAGTACATATTGCTGTGGTAAAAGTGATAGATACGCTAACCGACCGATAGATTTCGTTTCGGAAATGAAAGGAAAAAAAAAGCTTTAATATTATCAAAGTGATGATATTAATGTAAAAAGGCTTTAATATTTGGTTTCCATTTTTTTTATTGCTTTTTTCACATACAAAAGTTCACAATAACACAAGTAATTTACCTAAAAGTTCTCAGCAGCAGTTAACTGCAACCGGCATCAGTTAATTGTCGCTGGCATCAGCGGCAGTTAACTGTCGTTCACACTAGTAAACAGAACCAGTGCAGTCTGCAATGGTTTTTCCAGCCATTTTGACATGTTTTTACCTGTAATTTCAAACGGCAATTCCGCATGAACTCAAACCGAAACAACAACATCCAACAATCACAAACATCAACATTTCATAAGTTATTAATTATTAGATAAGATTACACAAAACCGATAATGCGTTAACGTTTCCCAATTGTTTGAAATTCGTCAAATTGTCCACAATATACAACACATTACACGTAAAGTACATTAATTTCTAATAAATGCAAGACTCATATATATATATATATATATATATATAATTCATTAAAGATTAGTTACATATCATCCAAAAAAATTGGTCATTACATTAATATATCCCAAAAAATACGTAGGCGCATATCGACCAAAAAACGGATGAACGCCGACCAAAAAGTGTCATATTTCACCTAATGAAATTAAATCTTCTAAATGCTCCACAACATCTTCAAATTCTTCGTTTGCTTTAACCGGAGTGTGATTCAACAAAATAGGATTGTCTTGATTTGTTGGTTTTTTTGGTGGAATCGGTCTCCCTCGTAGCTCAATCTCCATGAGTGTTCGGAAACGACCGTGTTGATCCAAGAATTCATCCTCCTGCCGCCTCTTTGCTCTTGTGTAGCTTCCACTCTGTGGATCATGGAGGTAGTGGGCAACCATCTTTCAACGAAAGGACAAAATGATTTGGGATTAAACCAAGGCAAATCATGTTGCTTTTCGGGTTAACCGGAGGCCGACCTCTAAGTGGGAAAAAAGTCTCGGAGACAAAGGGTAGTCATCTCTACCACCGCCTATTGTAACAAGATGCAACAAAGTGTCACATATCCGGCAATGTCAACCATTTGTCGGAAGGTGCAAAACTACTAGCATTTTTGGGAGGATGCAATCCATCCAAGATGTAGTTGTAGCGGGGCTCGCTCGCATATACCTCGATGTATCTGTTCCTATGCTCTTTCAACTCTTTAATAAGTGCTCTCCGCATCATAACATGACTTTCTTCCATCAAACCCACGGATTCGGCTATATATAGCCCTAAACCCACAATGTTCATCGCCAATAACATCCAGTACCACAACATTTTGTTTAACTTTACAATCGGTGACGATTCTTGCTTTAACATTTTTGCCAACATGGAAATAACAAAGTATTGCACTACTATCGGGGAGAACATTTGCTACGGCATTCATCATACACGTGTCCCTATCGGTCACTACCACATTAGGCATATCACTATTTGGTTCAAGAAGTTTAAGCAACATTTGCAAAGCCCAAGTAAAGTTATCCTCCTTCTCCGACGTCATAAATGCAAAACCAACCGAGTATGTCAAATAGGTTGAGGTGACTCCAACTATTTCAAACAATGACATCCTGTACAAGTTGGTTTTCTACGTGGAATCTATTATCAAAACAGTCGGAAAATTGTTAAACAACTTTACCGATGTTGGATGAGTCCAAAAAATGTCTTGAACGGTTTGACTTTCCTTTTTTTCCTCTTACGTAATAAACATATCCATTCTCTTCCAACTTTGAGATTAGAAATTGCATTTGCGTCAAGTCACCCTTTTTTGCCTTTTTGAATTTATGACGTTCATTGTAGACTTCCTTGATATTTGTCATGGACTCTTTCCTTTTCTTCTTCAAATTGGTCAAAATATTTTTTGGTTTCACCGAAGAATTGGTGAAGTCATGTACAATCTTCTTGTGGTCCTCCATTAATCTTTCGGCAAGAAGGTGCCCTGCTACATACGACACCATCTCATGGTTGTCAACGCCATTAAGAATAGCCAATTTTCAAGTATTGTCTTCCCTGACGACATATCCACGCACCTTGAACAAACACCCACATTTTCTTGATCTCGTTGCTTCATGCTTCACTTTTCTATTTGGTACTTTGTGCTCGCCGCTTCGTTCACAAACCAACTCCAACATAGCATTTCTACCTTCACAAGATCTTATAATGATAACTGTAAATCCAGCCCTATTTGCTTGTCGACGGACCCAACCGAGCAATTCGTCTTTATCTTTCCATGTATCTCGGGTCGAAAAGAAATGAGCCGTGTCCACTTCGTTGTCACGAAGTTTCCACACATATTCCGCATGAAGCCTCAACTTCAACGGAAGCTTCAACCTTAACGGAATCGACAACACTAGGTTTTCGATCACCCGGATCATCATCCGCGTTCTCAACCATATCTATAAATAAACAACATATAATTTCTAAACTAATTAATAAACATGTATCTAATATCATATAATAACATAAACAAACCAAAAAAAACAAAAGAAAAAAAATTTGAAATTTTTTTTTAGGCGGTAGCATTGCCATTTGCAAATTTTTCAAAATTTTCTAAGTGTCCGGTGGCAGTTAACAGTCGCTGACTTCCCAACGGTAGATAACTGTCGTTCAAGTTCGTGACAACACAAAAAAAAAACAGCAAAACCAATCAAATGTAAACGAGTTAAAACTTGCAATACCTGTTCTTTGATGCATATTGTGTGTAGAAATATCCCAGCAATCGATCAACAATGATTTGGAACCAAGGTTTTGACAAAATATTTTTGAAATGAGGATTTTTTGAGTTTAGGTAATGGTGAGGTAAGGTGATGAGTAAATAGGAGGTAGGGGTTTTATGGTTTTGAGGGTAAAAAAGCAACGGCAGTTAACTACCGTTGGGAGCTTTTAGGCCATTTACATGTGTCAATATGAAGTTTTCAATGTTAGAAAAACAATTTTCTTGAAAGATTGGATCATAGTAAAAAATGACCCAAGAAACTTGTTAAATAATCAAATATAAGCATTATTTTTCACTAAAAAATTATTTACTCATGTCCATCATTATTATAAACTAAATTATTGTTAGATTATCATTTAATAATTATTGTATTTGATCTATATTATATAACATATACGTCTGTAATTCATTGAATATACAAGATGATTTTGTTGTTTATAATTATGATGGGAGGAATAAACATTATTGCAAAGTTGGGTGGTCAATTCTTCAAATGTCTAAAAAAACCTCATTTTTTACATAAAACTTCCTTTTTTTTTTAACTTCTTAACAATTGTCAAAGGAGCACTTCTTATCATTTTTCTTCAAAAAGTGAGGGTTGAACAGTAACTTTTAAGTTTAAACCTCTCACTTTACCACTAGACCATAGTCATTGGAGTTACTCACTTAGAAAAGTCTAATATTATCAATTCACTTCGAAGAGGGGATTGAAAGAAAAAAAAGTCTATTTTCTTTGGAGATATCAATTTTTTCTTGGGTCAAATATTCTACCAAGGAGAAGTTCACTTAAGATGAATAAATGAAGTGTCTAAAGTTCGAACGAGAATATAAATTTTTGTTTGACAATAGAAAATACTCCATCCATTCTATAATAGATGATCTAGTTGACAATGTGCACTATTGATCTAACATATTTGACAATATTCTTTTACTAATATACAAATAAATAATATCATATAAGGTGTTGTTGGATTCGTCTTGATGAATATTTTCAAAATATCAAATTTTTTCAATTTTTTCTAATAGATTAGTAAAGTTAACTGTGTCATCTAACATATGACTGACTGAGATAATAGTTTTTTCTAATATGGTGGTAACAATAAAAGATATTTTGCGTGTAACATGAAGAATAACAATGAAGAAGCCACGTATGCTATGATGAGTCAGAGATATGAATGGTCATGTTTCATCATCCCTTGTTCAAAAGAATAGGTAGAGATAATAGGGAATAAGGATTGCAATTTGATTGTTACAGTAACTTACTTCGTTAACCATGGCACTTGCTCAAGCTCAACCCTCTGCTTCTCTTTCTGTCTCTCTTCGCGGTAACCCGTCTCTCTTGAATTGAATTCTCAAGTTTTATTTCTATTATAGCTCACAATTTAACTAAACTTACTGTGTTGCAGATGCACGTGTTTTCACAAAAAGAAACAACCCTGCAACCTCTGCTCAATTTCCTAAACCAAGTTTGGTTCCTGCTAGAGCATCCTTTGCCACTGGATCCCCACTAAGTAACTTTTCTAATTCTTGTCATTTCTTATTATCCATTTTTTTTAAAGGGGTTACTTCTTAATTCCTTATCATATGTTCTACTTGATATGGCAAAACTGAATGCTTGTGCAATCTTGGGTTCATCCTAAATTTATCTGATATGTGGTGAAAACTACCTCTTAAAATTTGCTATTACATTGGTTTTATGGTTTATTCACATTTGGATATTATACTATAGCATCGTTTGGTCTGTACTTCAATCTTATCCAATAAGATGCGGCTTTAGTTTTTGTTGTATCGTTTGTATGCTTGAGATTTTGTAGTTTAACCCCTAAGTCTATGAAGTTAATCTATAATGCCAGTTAGGCATTGCAAGAAAAACTATGATGCTTAGTTAGGCTTCGGGGAAGGTGGAACTAAAGTATTGTCGAAATAAGATTCTAGTTAGGAAGCTAAGTATTGTTTGACTTGTCTATAGTGATCCGGAGCAATCATAAAAGGAAGTCAGCATGCAAAGCAATGCCAGTTTCGATAAGATGTGAGCAAAACACCAAGGATGGGAACGGTTTGGATGTATGGCTTGGCCGGGTAGCCATGGTTGGTTTTGCAGTGGCCATTACTGTTGAAATTACTTCTGGAAAGGGACTCCTAGAGGTAATATTGCGCACCATAACGTAAACTTTGAGTTACTTTATGCATGACTTAGACTGCAATCACTTGTCTTCAATCTTTTGAGTCATGAAACAAATTATAATTTCCATCAAATGATTGATAATTGGCTTGTATGTCTTTCTTTGTTTTTTTTGGTCAAGTATATGTCTTTCTTTCTATCACCCCCATTTGTCAAAACTCAAATGTTTGCTTTGATATTTTAGCTGCAATATGGTAATCTTCCTTTCTCCTTTACTTTATAATGTGTATGGTATCTAATTGTAAAATTAAGATATGTGTCTGTTCATGATCTTTTAAGCTTTCTGAATCTCTGATGCATCTAAAAAAGTAAAGTAGAAACTTCCAAGTGAGTGCAAGTTTCAACACGCTGAAACCGTAATGAACTTCATTATGTTTTGATTTTGATACTCCTTACTCATCTCAACCTCTCTTATCACTCAGTTGCAAAAGAATAACAATATTCTTGTACTTTGATTTTGCAGAACTTTGGACTCACAAGTCCACTGCCTACAGTTGCCTTGGCCGTAACAGGACTGGTGGGTGTCTTGACAGCAGTTTTCATCTTCCAGTCAGCCTCAGAGAACTGATTAAATATTTAGGCTGGTTGTGTTTGATGTAAATTCTGTAGTTACAAATGGAGTTTCATTTTTTCAAGCAACATTTTATCACAATTTTCTTGTAATATTATTCTTGGTGAAAAGAATTGGCCTCATTAATCATGTTAAATTTTTGGAAGCCTTAATTGGATGAATCCAAGTCAATCTTATTTTTTTTATCATGTTATGTTACCCCCATTGCATTAGTTAGTAATGAATTAAGGAGGAACGGGAAGCATGACACGATTGTGCCCCAGCTACGTGGTGCTTTCTTTTTACCAAACATGCAGCAATCCAAACGCTGCCATTTATAGCTTCACAATTTTGACGTCTTAATGGAATTGGGATGCCAGATTCCACAATGAATCTAAACAATCTAAACCTTGTATACAATAATCAAATATTAACCTACAGATGTAGATGCAATCGATGTTAATCATTAGCCACAATTCTAACCTTTCATATTTCTTAAGAAGAACCGTCGAATATTCATCAAAAGTTGATTACAATATGTGGTTAGTTTCACACGGTTGCCATGCTCAGCAGATGGTCAACTTACCCAATGGATACCGATATAAAAACAGTGACAAACTACCATGGACATTATCACTGTAGACTATGCTTGATAAATTTAAGATTGGACATTAAGTCGTGTAATGCTTCACAGAAGTAGTACACTTATCAGATCCAAAAAAAAAGGACACTTATATGAAGAACTTTAAAAAAGGGGACCATAATAGCAACCATTCAAGAGGCATTATATATCCATAGACTTCAGTCCAGCCCCAGCTTTTGATTTCTTCTTCCTCTTTTTCGACCCATTTACATTCGCTTTTTTCTTGGATTGTTGTTTCTCTACTACTGGTTCTGGTTGTGTGCTCCTTAAGTGTTGATGAATGGCAGCCAAGGGATTCACTTGGAATGAATCATTCTTAAAAAGCTCACACAATCGTTGTCCTTCCTTCAATCTAATGAATAATTACCAAGGATCACAAATACTATTTTACATATAAAATGTATAGAGGCAATAATTATTGAATATGACAGAAAAATACTCACACTAATTTCTGTCTAGTTTTACAATTGACCTTGAAGTTATCCTCATTGCATGGTTTCTGTGGTGCATTAAACTCCGGAAGTGTATCCAAGAGTGAAGAGAGGTTATATGCTTTCAACTTTTTCTGCCGCCTTTGATGTTTTCTCTGATTCTGCCAGAATACAACATCTTCAGAAAATCAACAACACTTGTGGTTTGCACATAAATTATGAATGTCTTACATATAAAAAAGAACCTTGGTTCAGTTAGTATAAATATATAGAAATTGTGCTATCAGGACATTCTAGATAAAGACTTGTATACAAAATATTCAAGATGATTAGTATATTCTGGTTTGGATTAGTTCTTAACTGATGGAGGTTTTTCAATTAAAATAAAGCTATAGTTCTTCGCTTATGAAAAGGTCCTTGCTCCTAAGATGTTTGTAAGTGTTTATGGACAAATTAAATGAGAGAACTTTTGAAAAAATTGAGATGCATGATCCAATTTCAACTTATTGCAAGATTCTTTTGATATTTCTTTTAACAAAATTGGCTCTAAAACATACAAAGTACCGTTAAGCTTCAGGTCGGATATCACTGAAAGTTAACTATGAGTATGACACTATATTCTTTTCAAGAGCAAGAGAAAAAAAAACGTGTACTACTTTGCAATTGCAGTCAGTATCAATTCTACCAAGTGAGTTGTAATTTAATATCAAATGGGAACTGCCACAAAATTATACTAATGCATCAATCACATACACAATCTTTCATCAAGATAGATTTATAGTTCTAATACCCAGTATAATGAAGTTAATTAGGAATATGAGATTCTTACCTTAGAAATAGACTTTGTGGCAGTCAAGGAAGCAACAGCAGTTTTCACCTCTGCAAAAACAGCAGAAGTTGGAAGGAGTTAAAATCTAGACAGGCTTGTGTAACATTGCACCAAACCACCAACTATAAACTTCATACGCATGTGAGTAAGACACAATCACATACAACTCCTTACATAACACTATCACCTAAGCAATGGCGTTTTATTTTATTTTCTCAATAATAAATTCAACTGTTATGTGTATTTTATTACAACTGTGAAATGCCACATGTGTCATGTCATTAGGAAAAGCAATGAGCAGAAATATGAAAAACTTACTGGTATAAAATTGAAGCTTCTTATCGAACTTGCGATCGGACTTTGAATCCGATGAATCTGACCTGCACACATGAAAAACTCGGAATCAGATTTGCATAAATGGCAGGCCGGAAGATAGAGATAGTAAGTAACTTTGATTATCGGAAGTGAAAAGTGATTAACCTTGTATTTGTCTTCCCCATTGCGAAAACCGAAATCCTTGCACAAGCTGAATTTAAACTTGAAAACCATAAATCAGAAGCAACAAAACAAAATATCTAAAGAAGTGAAACCTAAAAGGAAATTAGAAAGGAAGAAACAAAAGAACATACCTGTGAACAGAGAAACGAGGGTGACGCAAGTCGCAGGGAAGGAGAACGGGAGCCTTTTCTGCTGCTGGTGTGAATTAGGGTTCAACCCGTTTAAAACTGACAATTTTTTTTAATCCTTTTATTATTTTTATTTTTAAATGATAAATAAAACTGTATTGTTGGTTTCTCTTCTATGAAAGAAAAAAAAAAAAGTACATAATTATTAAAAGAAGCTTGTAATAAGTTACATATTATCGAGTTGTATTTAACAAGTTTAATTTTTAACTCAAGTTCGACTCATTTAGTTTATGAATCAAGTTCAACAAATCATTTATCGAATCGAGTTATTTTCGAGTTGGATCGGTTCATTAATACCATCAATGATAAACATGCGAGAGTCTAGTTATCATTTTTTCTTGTTTTTGTCTTTCATTTCCTTCTGTTAAAAAAATATATCAATATACAATAAAAATCAAATGTATTAATTTAGCGAAATAAGCTAATCTCTCGTGACAAATCAAAATTTGAATTTTGGTTTCTAAAAAAAAAAAAAAATTTGGTTGAACGAGTGATATACATTTAGTGTTTCATATATCTTGCCTATCATTAAGGAAATCTACCCAAAACTAAAAAGTTAAAATTTAGATTTTTAAAAAAAAAAAACTAAAAAGTTAGATATATGTATGTGTAAAAGTTACACCGCAACTATATACTCCATCCATCTCTTAGTAATATTAAGGGAAATGATCTCTCAGATTAGTCGATTTTTGAATCGGATACCGAGTTTTTAAAATAAAAAATATTAAGGAAAATGTTAACGAGTGTTTCGGAGCACTCTTTAAGATATTTAAAAAATAATTTTTTGTAAAAATATGCGTAACTAATGCATTGAAAATTGAAATATTTGACTTTTTTATAAAATAATTTCTTCTTTTAAAATTTTTAAATAGTGTCTCAGGAGCACTCGTTAACAAAACCATTTAATATATAAACATTTACAAAAATTCAAATGTATTTAGAAAAGTTGTTGGAGAAATAAATTTATCTGAAATATATGTGATTATTACTATGTCATCGTTGTGTATAAATGTATTCAATGTAATTCATAGTATTTATTTATTTTTTGACAAGATAATTCATAATATTGATAATATGGATATATTTGAAAAATGAATAATAAATGCATATAAAAATTTCCTTAAAAAAATGCATATAAAAATTTGTAGAGTATCTTATATATTCAAGGACAAAGTATTTTTTCTAAGTAATCTTATAATTGAAACATAAGGAGTAGTTAATAATGTAATTATTTTCTTTGATGAGGTCGACGTTGCAAATTCAAATACATGAGTATTTCGAAGATTTAAATATAATTATTTTATTGTTTTATACCATTAACATGAATGTTGTGAGTTTATTTATATATTTATTTATTTATTTTGTTTTTAGCGAATTTGAATTTTTATTATATCGTACACTATCAATTTTAATGAATAAATATTGATTATTTTTGTAAAAAAAAATGTAATTTTTTTTTCTCACATCCTTAAACTGGCATATATAAAGACTTCATTTGATGTCTATATAAAAACTTCATGGCAAATAATTGCATCTATCTAGCAGATAGTTTTACCGTTTACTCATTTGATGTCTCTAATACCAAAAGAAACACAAAAGTTTTACTTTTTTATTACAAAAATTTCACATTATTTTATCACATTAAAAACATCGGTAGTGTTAACTTGTATCCTTAAGGCACATGTTAAAAAACCCAAAAGAAGAAATATTTTTTAAAATTTTGTACATTCAATTCATTAAAAAGTTAAATATTAAATGCAATGCATATTTTCGTATTTTTATATTTAACATTTCCCTAAAAACATTTATCTTCTCGTTATTACATCACATTACATTATCATAACTCATAACTGGCTTTATTATCTCTGGCATTAATAGATTGTTTTCTCTTAGAATCGGAGTATTAACCCAACTAAAACATACTAGTAATTGTTTTTCTTTATGTCAACACAAATATTTTTATTTATTTACTAACTACTAATACTACTATTAATGTAGTTATTATACAAAGAACCTTAAAATAAAAAAAACAGAAAATTGAAATCTATTTATATTTCAACTGTTACGTTAACCACACAAACCATGGTGGTTTATGTTCTTCCACGATAACCTCGTTTGCAAACGGAGCTGGGTTTCTGTGCCGGCGCGCACATCTGTGAAGAAACTGGACATACCTGTAGACAATTATCTCCCAAGCTACCGGAAACCGTAGCTCCGGCAGCCAACAACGCTGGCGGCGGCTTGCCGTCAAAGAAGTTTCCATCCAAGAATAACTTCTTCATACTCTTGATCTGTCCGTACTCCAATGGTATATTGCCACGTAGCGAGTTGTGACGAATCGACAAAAACGACAGCAATGGATATGCAGCGAGATTCGCGGGCGCGTAACCTTGGATTCTGTTAAATCCTAGGTTCAATGCCACGAGATTGCTTTCTACACTACGTGCGGGTTTTGAGATCTGAATCCCCGTGAAACTGTTGTTTGCCAAATTCACCTGTTGCAGTGATGACAAAAGCAAGAACCATGTTTCGATTGTTCCGGTGAGAGCATTCTCGCTTAGTTCCACCACTTCTAATTGGTTAGATCCTTCAAAGGTTGTTTTTTGAAGAGGCCCGGATAAAGAATTTGCCTTGATTGCGAGTTCTAGTAAATTGGGTGGTAGTTTTGGGATCAAACCGGTGAGTTTATTGAAGCTCAAATCGATTCTGTGAAGATTTGTGAGAGAATTCAAGGAGTTTGGGAGAGACCCAGATAGTGAATTGTGTGAAAGATCAAGAGATTCGAGGGATTTGAGTGTGGTTATGGAAGGTGGGATTGGACCAGAGAAGGTATTGGAACGGAGAGTTAAGGTTTTGAGGTTGGAAAGTGAAGAGATTGAAGAAGGAATTGAGCCAAAGAAGTTGTTATCAGAGAGGTCTAGTGTGATGAGTTGGGTGAGTTTAGAGATGAGTGGTGTGAGTGAGCCTGAGTAGCTTGCAGGGTCTAGTGTGATTTGGTTGATATGTGTGGAATCTGTGGTGCAGGTGAAGCCACATATGAAGTATGTGCGACGAGGGAGTGAGCATGGATCAATGGTGAAGTTCCATGATGCTACACATGACCATGGTGTGATGGATGAGGGTTTGATTGAGGCTTTGAAGGCTTTGAGAGCTTCAATGTCTGAGGATGAAGTGAGGGATTGTACAAGGAAATTGGTTTGGAAAGTGGAAAGACAAATGGTGATAGTTAGGCAAAGAAATAAGAGGTTTGGCATATTGAAGCCTTGATGTGTTTGATATGATTTGGTTTTGTGTGTCTGAGAGACTAAAATAGGTTGTTTTGTTATGGTTCAGTTAGCTGTTTTGCATTATTGTCGGTTAATGGTTGTTGTTTTGCTGGTATTTTAAGGAAGAAACTCCCCTAACTCAGATACTATTACTGATATTTTCAACAACTAATAAGTAAGAAAAAAAAATTAAGTACATGGTGTAAAATGAGTGGCGACAAATGCTGGTGCAAATAGAACCAAAATGTTTTTTGACACAAAATCCGACATCAACAACGTAACAAAAATATATATAATTCCAAGTTTTATATTACTTATTTCTCTCTTCTATACTGACATCACACACATTTGAATTGTATTTTATACCGTTTCCAAAGTAAAAATTGAAGAAGGGAGAAAATTGCCTTCTAATATGTGGTGGGAGACATTGAGCTTTAAAACCAGAAAAGGAATAGGGACAACATAGTTGACTAACATTGTTTGATTACAGGTGCATTGCACTCAGGACCTGTGTGTGAAACCTGTCCGCCTCACTTTTTTTATCCCAGTACCAACCAAACCAACAACTTTTCATGTAATATGATTGTAATTATCTAATACACATGCATCATGTTAGACAAAAAATAAACCTTATCAAGTAACATAAGCTGTCATATCTTCAATAATATATTTGAGAGAGTAATGGTTTTGGTTCACTTGTACCCAATAGAAAAAGGTTCGAGTTTACCTTAAGTAGCTGCCAGCAGTGAGTAGCACAATTTCTGGAAAATGTTTTTTTTGGACAACTCTCTCTAAAAGTGATTAAATATACAGATTCTTGCTAAAACATTTCATATATAATATGATTGATTTTGATGAAAAAATTGTCTTATTAAGATTAGTTTATTTTAAATGACCAGTGGGTATGGTATGGAATTATACTATTTAATTTGTATAAGTGTTCCTAAGTATCCCATTGTACCTTGGAGATCAACTATACTAAAATAATTGTAGATACTCCACTAGACAGCGTAACTATTCTAAAAGGGAAGTTATAGCATGGACCACCATCACAGGTGTTTTATGATGGACAATCTTTATGCATTGTCAGATCAAATAGGTTAATTGATGTTAATATGGAGCATCCACACTAGATAAACTCCCCTCAATCATTTCTCCTCCTCCACTTCCCTCCACAATCTCACATTGTCTCCCTCCAATCCTAACACATCTTAGATGCCAACAACCTCAATGTTGCAACCTCTTCAACATTTTTCAAAGAAGGTTTATGGAATCTCACATAGATCTTGATCTAACATATATGAGAGTTTTGACATGCCTTTAAGTTAACAGTTGCGCACCGAAGACGTCGGCAACTATGTGGGGTAGATAGTGTGTGTAGTGGCATTCAGGGGACCACTGTCAAAGACATCACATCGTCATTCTTTTATTTTGTCAAAGTACGTGTTCTAATTGCATTTTAGAGTTATGAGTAATTTTACAATCTTCTTTTTACATGATTGTTGCTAATAGAAAGGTACAATATATGGATTCTTTGCCACTACATCATCTTAAGGTCCATTCATGTGTCAAGAGAAAATTGTAATTATTTTGAAAAGTATTTTTTCGGACACACATTGATATCAGGTGGAAAAAGAAGCTGCCTCATCTTATACTTTCTTTGATTATTAAACCTCTAATCTCGTTGGTTTATATTGAAAAAAACTCAAGTCTCATATCGGATAGATAAAACTCTTGAGAAGGATATATAAAGAGGAGACACTCCTCACCTTAGAAGTCGGTTTTGTAAGGATGAGTTAGACCCTAAATTTCAACATGATATCAGAGCTTGTCGAATTCAAGAACCGCCTAAACCTATTTACGCACCAAGCCCAAAGAGTGCTGGACGTGAGGGGGTGTATTGGGAAAAATCCATGTCTCGCATCAGATAGATGAAACTCTTGAGAAGAGTATATAAAAAGAAGACACTCCTCACCTTACATACCGGTTTTGTAAGGATGAGTTAAGCCTCAAATTTCAACAATTTACACTTTGGAGATGGGGATGCCCAAAACATTGTGTGTGGAACCATCAATCTCAAATACTTTAAAATTTGGGAAGGTAATTGTGTAGGATACATATCAAATAGAAGATAGATACTGCTACTATATGGATACATATTGTAGAAGTATTAGAATCATTTTCTAAAGGTATTTGTAGTTGTTTATAACTGATATTAAAAAAAGGCAAATGCTAACTTGTGTTTTCAAGGGCATATGTTAAAGAACTTATTATATAAATATACGTATAAAAATCATGCATTCTATTTATTAAAAGTTGACATGTTATGTTTTTCAATGTAAAATTGCTTTTTTTAGGTTATTTAACATGTGCCGTAATGGCACAAGTTAGCATGACCCTTAAAAAACATTTATAAATAAAATGGTAATATAAAAATGATTGGAGGATAAAAAGGTAATTATTAGAAATTAAAAGCAATATAATTTTTGTGCTTCATTTATATTTTGTTGGTAACGATCAACACTAAATGAACTCAATTTTTTTTTACCCGTGAGCTTAGCTCAGTTGGTAAGGATGTTTTTTGCGTGGACACTAAATCAACATTCATGTTTTTTTTTTGCGACGGCCAAATTCCGCTACAACTGTTTGCATGGATGTTTTTTCCATGGACATTAATTTCGCATCAAAATGCACTTTGCGTGGGCTTTTTTGCGCTTTGTGTAGGAATTTGTCCCACGCAAATTTCATACATTCTTGTAGTGGGAGGAGCTAAGCTAGGCGAGGATTCGCTTGGCTAAAATGGACAATTTTTTCTCTTTGTATTTCTAAAACTATAGAAATGGAGGAAATATAGAAAATAGTAAATGGGAAAAAAAAAAAATTAACCCGTTAAAAGGATAGGTTGTATGTGACTTTTATCTTCTCTCGTAAAACACAATTCTAATATAGTTTTAGGAAATTTGGATTTAGATCATTTTGTTTGTTCTCTCTTTTCCTCGATTAATATAGCTTTAGGAACAGAAATACAAAAATGCAACATTAAATAAGTTTAAATATTTGGATCCTGGTAGTCCTTATAAACACCACTATAGAGAAATAAACAGAGAGTGATCTGATATTTTTGAATAGAGAATGATAACAAGTATCTCTTAAACACTTGTTAAGGAATCAAATATAATAAAAGTATAAGACTATATGGCTAGAGTACCTCTTGCTATGTGTATACCATGTAAACCCTTTTCTTCTCGAGCTTTGATGAGTAAACCTGAGAACATCTTTTCACAAATTATAAAACAAATAAGGCGATAAAGGAACCTCTTGACGGAGTCCACATTGGGGAGAGAAGCTTTGACAAGGGCTGCTGTTAAGGAGCACCACAAACTACACAGATGAGATGCATTTAAAAATAAGATTTTGTCATTTTTGTGAAAAGCTCAGATTTTATGAGCGCTTCGGTCATATGTTTTTACCATGTCTAGCTTAAGTCCCAAATAAACATATTTTTTCTCCTCATCCAATAAAATGATTCAAAAGCTAACATAGCATTTCCAATGATATCATGAGTATAAAAGCAATATCACATGCACCGAACATTTTCCTAATAAATTTTTGGCAGCAGTCAACAACGTGTTGTGTTTGTCATCTCCTCGGAGTTAATGAAACGCACCGTATGTATGCCTCTCAAAGTCTCAGTCAAACAAAAACTATCCAAATCTGTAAAAAGTAAAACAACAAATATCATTTCATCTTATTATCAGTGAAAAGAATAAAAGCGCGGGGGTGGGTGTAGTAAGTAAAAACAAACAAAAACACCATGATGGAGTCTCTATCTCTATTCGCGTTTCTCTGTATAATTTCCGTCGCCGCAGCCTCCACCGCTTATCCATCCGTCCCCGGCCTCGACGCCGGCGATTGTGGCCTCACCGGCGACGAAACTGTTCTCGTTCCTCCACGTCGTGAAGTCTACGATGCCGGAAGAATATTCGATATCTCCCACAAGTACACCTCTGAGTTACCGGTTTGGGAGTCGAAGGAAGGGTTAGCACACTTCTTGTGGCTTGCTGTTAGCATGAAGAATGGCTCACGTGCTAACGGCTCCGCTATGCAGCTTGGTGCTCATACAGGTACTCATGTTGATGCACCCGGTCATTTCTATGATAATTACTTCGATGCTGGATTTGATGTTGATTCCCTTGATTTGCGTCTTCTCAATGGTACATCACCCTTCTTTTCTTCATTTCAATACTCTTTGCTGCAATAAAGTTAAGTTATTTTTGCATTAGCTCAAAACAACTTATGAACAAGTGCTTATTCTGGGAGATATGCTCAAATAATTTTAATTATTATTACTAGTATTCGTTATTATTTTGTTTTTCTATTTCATTTATCATATTTCGAATGCTTTCGTTGATGCATAAATTGTTCTGTTCATAGGTCTTACCCTTTTGGTTGATGTTCCACGAGACACCAACATTACTGGTATGTGCAACTGATGCTCTTATTTAAATCATTTAATTTGTTGAATTGCTGCATACTTCAATTTCTTTATTTCTCAGCCATTCAATTGTTAAGGCTCTATTTAGCAAGACCAATTTTCAAGCTTATTACAGCAGATAGTATATAGCCTATAACTTATAAGCTCATATGACAAAAATGGACCTGTTTGATAACAATTTTTGATAACCTACTTCAAGTAAAATTTGAGCTTATAACTTATCATTTTTTTCTTCAATTTTACTTTTGTTATCTTATTTCAGATTTTTTAAATACTATTAGTTAACAAATCTTTTTAGGTCATTTCACACTTGGTCCAACCACTAATTTTACAAAACACTTCAAATTCAATCTCTAGCGTATCATCTATCTGTTATAAGTTCATCTGCTATTAGCTATCTTATCAGCTATCCGCTACTTTTTACCAAACACCTAAATCGTCCGAAAGAATAAATGTGATAGAAAATTTTATATTTCTTACAAGTTTGCAGTGCTGCTCTCAAGCATGAAATTTGGTGAATGCTCTGCTTTCCCATTTACAAACTGTTTTCTGAGCTGTTTCATTTTGAATTTCTGTTCTGAAAATGCTAACTTATCCCCATTACCAGCGGTTATATTTAATTAAAATATTTAAAAATTTATCTTTTTTCAGCTGAAGTTATGAAGTCCTTGAATATCCCTAAAGGTGTAAGCCGTGTGCTCTTCAGAACATTAAATACTGACAGGTAAGTTGTATAAGTTACATGTGCCAGGACTCCTGTAGAAGCATATTCTTTTTGTTTGTTTTCCAGAAAGAAGCTAGATTTAAGATGGTTTTTCAAGGCAGCTTCATAGTTCTTGCATATGCACGGAATGTGTTTTGTATTAAATTCATATACTTCTATCTTTTGGCAACTGTTTATCACCGAGTTTCAATTTTTGGGTTGCACCTTCTGAGTCATTGTAATTTGAACATGGACTGTTAGCCTGCACATAAGCAATAGCTTCTTCATTTTATCTTTAGGGTTTAAGACAGATAAACCATTGGACGATGGAGAAGGAGTAGGCGGGGTAGGCAGAGGTTATACTTAAAAACACAATTTGCTAAGTACCAATGATATATTATTCTCAACTGGAGCTTGGAAATGAGATTACAGCTATTGATTTCAAAACAAATTTTGTAAGATGATAACAATTTTTTTTATAGTTAATATTTAATGCATAAAAGACAAAGAAAGGATTAGAAAAGATAGGGTGAAAATGAAAGTCACATGACATAAATTTAGAAGCAAAAAAATAGGAGATTTCGCAGCTGCTCTCTAGTTTTTGCAGTTTTGTGAATGCAATTTACCAAACTTTAAGGTATGTTTGGATGGGGAAGATAGGAGGAGACGAGAGGCAGGGGAAGGTTATTAATTAAAAGAATTACTATTTAAGTGAAAATGTTTATCGGTAGTTCTTCCCCTTCATTTTACTACAACATAAACTTGAGGTGTTTGATTTGATTTTGCTATTGAAACCTCAATGATTCATGTCAGTATATATTACTATAACCTTGTAATTTCAACCTTTAGCTTAGTGATATGTATTTGTTTATTAGAAGTTACATATGACTTATAGGCAATTTTTTTGATGAAATGTTAGGCGGCTTATGTTTAAGAAGGAATTTGACACAAGCTATGTTGGATTCATGGAGGATGGTGCAAAATGGCTGGTGGAGAACACTGACATCAAACTTGTTGGTAAGATAGAAATCACTGTGTATGATTCGGGTTGCTTCCTATTTTTTTTCCTCCTGTGTCTTTATTTACTCGAATAGTTGGTATCCACCCATAGTTTGCATTCTTAATTTTATTCAGTCACATTTCTCTTTCAAATCAGTCTTCTTCACCTAATAATGTGGGGTCATTAACTTATATACACCTCATTGCGCACTTCAAATTCTGACCATTTCTTCTGTCTTGACTTTGGTGTATCTTGTATTTTTTTCCGGCTCATTTTTTTGGATGAAAAGGAAGGGGCAATGCCCTCTCTACGAAATTAAAAATTAGGTCCATGAAAGACTAAACCAAGTACACATCTTCCAAGTGGAAGTTCCAAACAAAGAAAGACATTCCATAAAAAATACAACAATTATCATCTATAGATAGAACATATTTTGCTGACCTGTTTGCTGCCCCATTTGCTCATGGGACATAGGTCCCATTTGGATTTTGTTATTTTTGAGCTTATGCAAATAAATAAGCTTTTATGTGTTATTCATAAGCTTGTCAAGGTAGTTTATGAAAAAACAGCTTATGAAGATACAATATTTGTTAGCGAGAACTTATGAATTAACATAAAGGCTTATTTATTTGCATAAGCTAAAAAAATAAGCCAATCCAAACGGGCCCATAGTTGAAGTGAACGGCATCTACATTCTTGGCTATTTAAAGAATTCTCGCTACCAAAACAGAACGGGTGAAACACAGGTAGCCTTCATTTGGCTTAGCCCACTTGGTTATTTCCTTTGTTGACCTTTGAGACTTCCTAGCAAAAAGAAGAATAATTGATTCATCTCTAGAATTCTTAGTATCCTCAACTAGATATTGGGTCTGAATCATGATTTAGAGGAGAGAGTGGGCTTTGTCTTTCAAAACTAATATATTCCTAGCACACCAAAACTTGTCCAAAATAACAGCAAAATATATGCTCCAGCTACTAGAAAAACTAGAATTCGAAGAGTCATTTAGAGTACACCTGAGCCATTCCCTAGTGTCGGTTCCAATGAGGTTTGGATCAATATCAATTTGCCTGAAAAGCCTCCAAATCTGCAAAACTTGGCTGCAGTCCCTAAAAAAGCATATAAACAGTTTCCAAAGCCAATTTCGCAGCGCAGGCAAAGATTACTCTCTGTTGAATTTGTCATGAAGATACCCCTACATATCTTCCACAGAAGCAATGTGATTATCTCTGGGCCCTTCCACAGTTGGTATAACTTGTATGTTTTATGCTTTTCATATATAATATCAAATGTCAAATATTTTTAGTGCCGCCTGTGGCAATGCACAATTATCATAGACACTTTTCTTTTGTATTTTCATTCTATTTTTTTCCACAAATTTTTAAGGTGTGATTCAAACCCATATCCACCGGCAAACCATTCCCGCATTGTGTGCAAAATATTTCTATTATTATTATATATGTTCCTTAACTATTTAGCCCCTCATTAAGATCAGCCAAGCTCTGCCACTGGTCAATACCTATTTAAAATTTACGTTTTAATCTTGTACAATGGAACAATTCAGTGGAAACCTTAGTCATATTTCTGCTTCTATCTTTTCCTAGTGGAAGCCATTTTTGCCCTAATGCAATTTCCGGTGTTGTAATTGGTAGGAGTTGATTACTTATCTGCCGCGGCTTATGCTCACTCGGTAGAGTCTCATCTTGTTTTTCTGGAAAGCAGGGTAAGAAAGTTTTGTTCTCCGTTGGTAGTTTACACATATTTTACTCAGTTATGGTCAGTTAATTGTTCATACCTTTTGAGTTGAAAAAACTAAAAATAAAATAGAATATACAAATAGGATCTTGTTGGATGAAATATACTAATTAATGTCGAAAGTATGGGATGGGACTGTTATCTTTTTTTGAACTTTTAAACTTTCAATATTGGTAATGGTGGGTTCAATGCTCAAGTGCAGATTTTGTTACTCTTTATGGCAATAAATTTCATTTGGTGTTTTCAACAGGAGTGATGGTAGTATCAATTAAATGTCCTCTACTCTATCATTTGATGTCTTGTTCAGGGAAATAACTATTTATTTGATCACTTCATACCTCGAGTCGTTAAATTGATGTACTATTCATGTCTAACCTGTGACCACAGATCTAGTGTCTTGATAATTTATGAAGTTTATGAAAACTTAGATATAACTATCAGCACTGCTAAATTTCTCTATTCATCATTCTTCCTAGAATTTTATAGCTGATAAGGTTTATTCGGCCTTAATTCGCTCATTTGGGTTCATCTGTTGATGAACCAATCAATATTAGTGTCGCATATGTATGCATTCTATTCTTGGAGGCTGTTGTCACCATTTGATAAATAATATATAGTTTATTTGGAGTGATACTTTCAGTTTTAGAAGAAAGAGAGAGGTTGCTAGAATAGTAGAATGTGTCCATTTATTTCCTTGTTTGAAAACTCATCGATGAGCAATGCACTAACAAAGTTCAAATGCATCAGGAAATCATTCTTGTGGAAGGCCTTAAGCTAGATGGTGTCCCAGCAGGATTATATTCACTCAATTGCTTGCCTCTCAGGTTGGTTGGTTCTGAGGCATCACCAATACGATGCATTCTGTTCGGATGAAGTTCACGTGAGTTGCACGGTATAATCATATTTATGCTATTAACCTCCAACTATTTGAGTCTGTCGCTGTTTCTTTGCATTATCCTGATCCTTGTCATATCAAATGTTGAAACAGCGGTAGAAGGGTGAAATGGCTGCAGGAAGCAACGTAGCCCAAAGATAGACAGCGGTATCAATAAGGAGCTTTTTGATGCAAACCAAGCTAATAGTAATATCTTGAATGACAGTCTTTAACTCTCTTTTACAGGCTTAGATTGTAATATTATTGTTGGGACCACGTTTGCTTGCCAAGTCCTTGTGCACTATTTGAACTTGTAGACCTGTGCGCAAAAAATCTTGGTAATTATATTTCATGAAGTTCCCTTGAGCTATTGAAGAAATATTTCTCTCTTGTAAGATTTTTACAAACATCTATAGTGTATGTATATAAGGGAATACAGCATTTTGGTGTAGTCTATTCTTCTTCCAACTTTGCTCTTCATTTAAATTATAGTCTTTACAATTTTATCCTTTTTAGTATTATTTAAAATTAAATCACATTGAAATATGAATGCTTTTACTAAAATTGGGACAATATTAGACATCATCAAAACTTTATACATTATATTATAATATCATTTAAATCAGATTGAAGTAGGAATACTTTCACTACTAGTACAATAAGAACTTTATACATTATAATATTATTTAATATTATACATCATCAAAACTTTATACACCAACCACGCAAACCAAAGAATAAAGAAATGTTTGCAGTAGATTGACAATAGCAAAAACATTTACAAAATTATGAATTCCATGAGTTTCCATTTTCATGAATGGAACAATAGACTGAGGAAGCAAGCTCGAAAGGCTAATAGAAGATAATCCAAGAATTATTTATTCTTCATCCCTCTGGTCCTATGTACATTTTTCGTCATCGTTTGTTATACATATCTTGAATTTGTCTCTCCGTTTTTTTTTTTTCCGCTATGGAATCTCTTTGAGGCGTTAGTAAAGCTAAATAAACTTTACAACTTCATATAAAATTGGTCCATTTTCATTTTATCTCAGCGGTTGGATCAACATTATACAAAAACATATGTATATTTTGTTTGAACAACTTATCATGATGCCAATTACAGTGTAGAGTAGGGACGCATCTTTGAAGGAAACTCTGTTGCTATTTTTCTTTTCTCAATTAAATAACAGCTACATTTAATCAGAAAAAGATCCAAGTGATCACATAAAATCATCCGCAAGAGATTAAATTACAAACCCATATGCTTATATTTTTCATAAACAGAAAAAAATTAAAGTCGTCATCTCCGCTAACAGGGCTTGCAGCAACTCTTGTCGCCGATGCTGCTGAATATTCCAAAAAGGAGCCCAATGACAACAGAATGGATGATTTTGGGGCACCTTCCACGAAAACCATTTTGCTGAATTTAATGATCATGTGTCTTATTGCTGTAACTACATCCTGCATCTGTAGAAATCCAGCATTTCTTCCTCCAAAATCAATCAACTGTAACTGCTTCATTGTTCCAGCTACTACCTTCTGATCTTCACTTCCAATCCAAGCAAACCCGACACACTCGGTATCTTCAGAGTAGACTGCAAGGCAGTGTGAGATATTACTATTAATTTGATCGATATGATTCGAGAGAAAAAGAAAAAAAAAACTCATATGAAACAATTATCACAGTGAAAATTGTATCCTCATCAAATAGATAATATTGTAAGAAAACACATTGGTTTCCTTCTTTTTTTCTAGAGGAACTTCCATTGTTCAATAGCATAATACTCTGAAAACAAAATAAACTAAAAATATGCTTATTACGGTAAGTTTCTGACAGATAAGGTAAAATCCATATCAAATTTCAAATATGTATACTTGAATATATTAGTACAATCAAGACAAGCATAATCCATTTCCTACACACAAAAAATGCATAATCCAGACTTGGAATCCATGCCCAGAATGATGTAAATGTTCAAAAGAACTCACCAGCTTCTTCACACGCTTGTGCAATCTCCAATAGCTGGTCAATGGCCGTGTTGATCGTCATGTATCTGGGTGGTTCATAGGCTCTTCTTCCTCCTAACTGAACCAAAAGATAAACATACATAAGTAAAAAACAATTCATATGAAGACATTGAGTCATTGACAAAACCAGATAATAAGAACATATCGCTCAATGCCATGATATTCCTCAGAACATAAGAATGAACAAATTGCTCAATGTCATGATACTGCTCAGAATATAAGAATGACTTCCAGACAACCACACAACCCATACTTAATGACCGATAAAGAAACTACATAATCAACAGAAAATAAATGAGGATTTAGAAAACCAACCTGCACAAAGATTCCAGCGTGGGCTCTTTCACCCTAATATCTGTAACCATAGCAAAGTGTAAATTATATTATATTTATTAAAATCTTATAAGTAATTTTATGGCTAAGTATCTTTTAGTGTAGTCAAATAGCGGATATAGTGGCTATTTTCCACGATCCTCAGTTGACAATACTGTTCAGTATACAAATATTGTGTTTTTAGTTGATCAACACAAACAGGAACAAACACTTGAATAACTGCATTCCCAAATATGAGCCTTTAAAAACCATGTTATAACTCCTAAATCACATTTTAATAATAAACTAACTGGATTTGAAAATTATCAAATATTTACAAAACCTGTTTTCAGCCTAAATCGCATTTTAATAATAAAGTAACTTTATTTCCAAATATTTACAAAAAAAGCTTTTAGCCTTGAAAAAATGGTACGAAGATATAATTCACCGCCATGCAAACAAACAAGTCACCATAAAGCTTAACAGTTTTTCTTTCATTTGCACAGGGAAACACTGCGTTACTAAGAAAACTAAAACTAAAAAAGTCCAAACTGAACCAATTAAAGACATACACGAGTAACATCAATTTCATAAGGTATTGGCAAATTACTTGTTTTTATCAATTATCACTTCAAAATGAGGATATCATACAATGCCATGCAACATAAGGAAAATAAGATCTCTTTTCTAATGATACATAATTTGATAGAAGCCGCAAATTCAAGAGAATAAAGTTGTATTTTATTTAATGAGAAGTGATAAGTTTAAGAGCTCTACAACAATGAAAACCAAAAATGAAAGAGATAAACCAGAGTCAAAGAGACAGACTGTAAATCCAGAGAATAGCGCCTATAACAGATGCATTGTGCACTATATTGACTTGAATTCCCATTTTCTTTGCTCGAACAACAAGAATAAGAAACTGAAGCAAAACAATTAAAATGTTGATATAGATATAAGAGAAGTAGCATACATACACAAAAGGGTCACCAACAACAAGGAAAGCAACATGAGAAAGATGAGCTTGGGAGAGAATATGATCGGCTTTTTCTTCAACCATTTCTCTATCGGCAAGTGTAAACTTTGTCTCATTTTTTAATAGCTTCTAAACCTTTGAGGGTGATATCTTGCTCGTTGCCCAACCCTAAACCGATTATGTATAACATTTTTCTACTGAACTGCGCTCCTTCTTGACTAATCAATCATATCAACAATATCAAATCAGTTCTAGAAAAGTACCCAATTCATACAATGCAACATCATCAAATAAATGACATTGCAAAAAATCAATGGCAACACAATATGGAGAACAAAAGCATCCATGAACAACAACAGCAACAAGCAGAGAGAGGTGATGACTGAGCGGCTGTGGCCTGTGGGAGAGTTTGCTGGTGAGGTCACTGCTCTGAGAATAATATTAGTTCATTATTTTAGATTTTTTAACAGTCATTAATTAACTTGTTTAAAAAAAACAATGATTAATCAACTGGTCATGTTTTTGTTTTTTATGCAATTAATTGGCCGCTATTGGTTAAGAAAGAATTTTATGATTTTAATTTATGAATTTCATTGGTATACTTTATCGGCGTACAACTATATTTTACATAAACATACTTTCAAACAGATGGAAACTATTATGGTTCTCATCTTCACTGTTGATTTCATCGACCACACCTCCTTCCTCAACACAACCCCTCTTTGCCGTCTTGTATACTCAATCATCCTATCCTGCGACAACACTCTGCAAATGTGATTAGTCCGTCTTCAATACGACCAACCCAACATATCAACCAATTTATTATTGCAGCAATACAAATACGAATTAAAGCACTAGAACTTAGTATGTGTTTTCATCCTATAGACATGAAATTAGCTTCCAACATACTCACATACTGTTCTCAAATTAAATCAAATAAATAATATTTCACCACTCAACTCTCCACTTGGATAATGTTCATTTCATAACCCATACACATATCATCGACTCTCTCTTTTCCTTTCCCGTCCTAGAGGAATTGCAAGCAAATAATCTCTTTGTACTTGGATGGTTTTCTCATGATTAGTAAAAGATAATTTGAAGTTGGATAATGATACATGTAAATCTCTAGATCCCTTCCATCCATTCAATATCTTATTTTTTCTCTTCCTATCTATCACATTATAAACATATCATCACACGAAAATTGCTATTCACACATTTGATGGGGCTGAAAAACACATGTTAAATACGAAATTGCCCCTCGGCAGTTAACTGTCGAGGAATTCAAAAACCGGCTGCAGTTAACTGTCGAGGTTTTCTTCGGCAGTTAATTGTCGAGGAAATGTTTCATCAGATGAAACAGCCACCTGCTCCCCCTACACACTATTTCATCATCACCTTTCTTTCCTCTTCCATCTAAACCCCCAAATCTAATCATTTTTTCACCAAATCTTGATCCAAAATCATTGAAGCATCAAGCATAAGAGGTATCAACACACTTTTGGCGTAAAAAAACAGGTATTGTGCATTTTATTCGGCTTATTTTTTGATGTTTTGTGGTTTTGGACGTCAGTTTACATAAATACACTATCATGGGAACCTCGGCAGTAAACTGCCGAATTATGGGGTCATCGATAGTTAACTACTGAAGTAATTTCGGCACTCAACTGCCGAGGATTACTCGGGAAAAATTTGGAAAAATGCAGAAAAGAGAGCCTACTGCCATTTTTCCACAATTTTTTTTCTTTGTTTTAATTCATTATGACATTGATGTTTATGCATTAGTTAGTTGTTAATTCATAGTTTTGTGTTGTTTAATTATAGTAATGGTTGAGAAAGCGGAAGATGATCCAGGAGAGACAAAACCAAATTTTGTCAAAAAATCTGGAGATGTCAAACCGCTTAAGGTTGAAGAAAAACCAAACATTGATGGAGCTTCCGCCCATGTTGAAGCTTCTAAATATGTTGACTCTGGTGTCCTCCCACTTCATGCCCATGAAGTTGACACGGCTAGGTTTTCTTTCAGACGACATTAAATGGAAAGATAGAGAAGACTTGCTTAAGTGGGCACGTCGTCGAGCAAATAAGGCGGGATTTACAATTGTTACGCAAAGATCAAGCTTGATCAATCCAATATTGCGACTAGTGTGAAAGGAGTGGAGCTCACAAAGTGCCGAAAAAAAACCGAAGCATGCGTCAACGGGCTCAAGAAAACATGGGTGCTTGTTCATGGTTAGTGGCTATCTTAGTAGGCAAACAAAGGAATGGGGATTGAACATTCTTAATGGAGTTCACAACCATGCGATGAAGTCGGCTTTAGAAGGACACATTCTTGCCGGTAGATTAAAGGAGGATGACAAAAAGATTGTACGTGACTTGACCAAGAGCAAGATGCTTCCAAGAAATATTTTGATAAATTTGAGTAACAAAAGACCACATTGCATGACAAATATCAAGCAAGTGTACAATGAACGTCAACAAATATGAAAGACAAATAGAGGTGACAAGACGGCGTTGCAATATCTAATCTCGAAGTTGGAGGAGCACAACTATACTTATTTCTCAAGAACACAAAGTGAAAGTACTACAATTGAAGATATCTTTTGGGCTCATCCAATATCCGTTAAGTTGTTTAACAATTTTTCAATGGTTTTGGTTATAGACTCCACCTACAAAACCAACATTTATAAGATGCCAATGTTTGAGGTAGTTGGGGTCACGTTGACCGATTTGACATATTCGGTTGGGTTTGGCTTTGTGACACATGAGAAAGAGGAAAACTTTGTTTGGGTTTTAAAAATGTTGCGTAAACTTCTTACGTCAAAGACGAATATGCCTAAGGTGATTGTGACTGACAAAGATATGTCTTTGATGAAAGCGGTTGGAAATGTTTTCCCCGAAAGTTATGCAATGAATTGTTACTTTCATGTGCAAGCAAATGTTAAACAAATGTGCATCTTATATTGTAAATATCCTTTTGGAAAAAGGGATGGGAAAGAGGTGAAACATGGCGATGTTGTCAAGAAAATAATGAGGGCATGGAAGGCTATGGTTGAATCGTCCACTCAAGAGTTATATGCAAATGCATTAGTTGAGTTCCAAGATGTTTGTAGTGATTTCCCACTTTTCCTAAAGTATGCCATGACCACCTTGAATGAAGTGAATGAGAAAATAGTGAGGGCATGGACAGACCATGTGTTGCATCTTGGTTGCAGAACCACCAACAGGGTAGAATCAGCTCATGCTTTAGTAAAGAAATATTTAGACAATAGAGTGGGTGATTTGGGTACTTGTTGGGAGAAAATACATGACATGTTGGTGCTTCAGTTCACTGCGATACAAACAACATTTGGTCAAAGTGTTACCGTATTGGAACATAGATTCAAAGATGACACTTGGTACTCTGGTTTAGGTGGTCATGTGTCTAGATGTGCTTTGGAAAACATTGCTTTGGAAGAGTCACGTTGTAGGGGAACATTGTGCATGGACAAAGAAATTTGTGGTTGTGTTCAAAGGACTTCTTACGGGCTTCCATGTGCATGCGAAATTGCTACTAAAATCCTTGAAGACAAGCCAATTTTATTGGATGAGATACACCATCATTAACATATGTTACATCTGGGCGAAGAAAGTAATGATCATGGTTTTTCTATTGATGAAGAGTGAAACGGTATTCAAGAACGTCTCAAGAAAGTCCCTTACGAAATGAAGTTTGAAATCAGAGAGGTTTTGCGGCAGTTGGCATTTCCTGAAACCACCATTATGTCTCCACCACCACGAAAGTACCAACCAAGAGAGCCAAGAAAAAAGTGGACATTGCAAGGTCTAAATGAAAAATTACATCGACCAGTCGAATCCCTTCTTCGTGGGAGGTTGTTGATTCCCAAAATCCAGAAAATCAACCGTCACAATCACCAACAATTTCATCATTTAAAAGAAAAAGAGGTACTCGTCTTGGTAAAACATCACTTTCCCTATTTCCACCACCTTCTAGGTATCCAAAGCCTAAGGTTATTCCGGTTATGAGGCCTATTGATTATATGTCACGCTTCATGCTTCCATTTATTGAAAAAGTGATTGATGTTATATGCGATGGACATCGTGGATTTCGGGCTATAGTCGAGTTCATGGGATTAACTGAACAAAGTCATATCATGATTCGTAGACATCTTATTCAAAAGTTGAAAGATCATAGAGATGATTATGTTGAAGTATACGCGGGTGAGGATCGTCATAACTACATTTTAAATGGCTTAAATCCTCCCGCAAATATGAAAGGTTGTGCACATCTTGTTGATAAGTGGCTGACTTTTCCGAACATGGGACACATTGTTGCTAATTATTACAAAAGGTGTGTGGTCGTGTTGACAAATCTTGAAATTGAAAAATCGGAATCTTTTTTCCCACTAAGAGGGCCACCACCGCCGGGTAAGCAAAAAACTCTCATGACGTGCCTTGGGGTAATTCTGAATCATTTCGTGGTTATTTTTTTGAAGGATAGTTGTCCACTACCTCCATCATCTATGGAGTGTCACAATCACGAGAATGAAGATGCGGTGCCTTGGGAAGACGAGTATTTGGATCAACATGATTTGTTCTGAAAGCTCATGATTATTGAAAGTGAAAACAAACCACCGCAACCACAAAAGGAGTCAAACAAAGCGGCGTCTATTTTGTTGGACGCTCCCAAAAAACCAAGCAACAATTTGAAGTTATTGCGGAAGATGAGGAAGATTCTATTTCACTTGATCTTCCCCAATCACTTGGTCTTTAATGAGTGATTTTTTGTCGGTGTTAGTCCTTTATTTTGCTAGAAATTACACTGACGTATATTTTGGGGTCGAAATTGTAACGCCAATTTTTTATGGCATAACATTATGTAATTTATATAAATATATGATAATATGACTTTTATGTGGTGAAACTAGTGCATACTTATTTCTTCCTTGTTAATGTTTACACATTTATGTTTACGCATTTTATATACACTTTAGGCTTAATTACACTTTTGACCCCCTAAGTTTTTCAAAGTTGTGATTTTGGCCCCTAAAAAAACAACTCTTTCCAAGCCCCCTAAGTTTACTTTTTGTTGCAATTTTAACCCCCCACGCCAATTTTGACCAAGTCAATGGACATGTGGGCGCCACATGTGTAAATTTTTTATTTTTATTTATTTAATTATTTTTTTGTTTTTGTTTTTTAATTACAATTTTTTTTATTAGAAATAAAAAAAATTAATTACAAATTATTTTTTTGTTTTTTTATTACAAAAATTAAAAAAATAAATTATTTTTTTAATTACAAAATAAAAAAATATAAAAAATTAAAAATTTACACACGTGGCGCCCACGTCAGTGTTGACTAGGTCAAAATTGGCGTGAGAGGCCAAAATTGCAACAGAAAGTAAACTTAGGGTGTTCGGAAAGAGTTGTTTTTTTTAGGGGGCCAAAATCACAACTTTAGGAAACTTAGGAGGTCAAAAATGTAATTAAGCCTACATTTTATTGATTATTACGATTCGTTTAATTACATCCTAATGTATGATTATATTTCATAAAGCTTTTGTGAAGTGAAACATGTTTGAGAGGTTGCAAAAATTGAAGGCCGTGTTAGGTACTTCGCTTTTAAAAAGACAATTAAGGTTATCATAACGCCGACTGACTCCCTTGATGATTTGAAGGCACAACTTAACACTTATTTTGAGCATCTTGGTGAAAATCAATATACATGTAACTTGTTTGGTCAAATGCCATGCATAGACCTAGGAGAAGATAAAGATGAATACACATGAAAAACGGCAAGCTATATGCCTTGGCTTATTGAAGACGATAGCGACGTCAGATTTATGTTTCGGAATATGGTGGAAAATAATATATTATATATGTATGTTCGTTCCATATGCAATTGTGTTGAATGTAAGTCGGGATTTAATTTAATGATATGTAATGAGTTGTAATGTGTTGTTTAATTATGGACACTATGTAACGTTTTGATGAATTTCAAACTTTCGTGTACTTTGAACCAAATGTTGGTTTGATTTAATTATGGACAATTGTAAAAGATAATGTACTTTTCTTGTTTATGACTGAGTACAAATGTTGTATGAGTTATATTGGCTTTGGTTTAATTGCAGGTAAAAACTGGCTGAAATTGGCTTGGTTGAATTATGCAGAACCCACAGTCTACATAATTGATTTCCTCGGCAGTTAACTGCCGCTGGAACCGGCTGCAGTAAACTGCCGAGGTTTTATTCGGCAGTTAACTACCGAAGAAAAATGAAATCGGTGGGACCTAATTGTCGAAGAACATTTTAGTCTTTTATATGTATATTTCAGCTTTAGCTTTATGATATGTGTGAACAACAATTTTCTCATCACACCACTCTATCTCTTTCATCAATCTTTTTTTTTTTCTTTTTTCTTTTAGGAAGTAAGATACTATAGCTTTTATAAAATTAATCTTATTTCTTATTCTTTTTGTCTTAATTGAGAAATGCTTATCTAAAAAAAAAAAGTATAAAGTAGGAAATTCACACCATTCGTATTTTATAATAATCACTACTAAATTTGTGGACACACACAGTACCAGTACTCATATAAGCAAGAAATTACTAAAAATAAGCAAGCAAGAAAAAAATCGAAATATGAAGTATCAAGCGGTAGTAGCGTTAGTCTTGGTAGTTACAATCTCCGTGACGGCGGTGAACGGCGACAATAACCTTATCCCTCCTCGCCGGGAAGTATACGACAATGGAAGAATCTTCGATATCACTCACAGGTATCAACCAGACATGCCAGCTTTTGAGACTAAAGATGGTATCGGTCAATTCTTGTGGCTTCCAAAAAGCATGAAGAATGGTTCCATTGCTAATAACTCTGAAATGAAGCTTCCAACTCATACTGGTACTCATGTTGATGCCCCTGGACATGTCTTCGATCATTACTTCGATGCTGGATTTGATGTTGATTCTCTCGACTTGCACGTCCTCAATGGTTTCATCTTCTTTTCTTCTATTCTTTTTAATTGTGTTTTATTTGATTAGTTATCGTTATTAAGCTTTTTTGTTTGTTTATGTGATTAATTTTGCAGGCCCTGCTCTATTAGTTGATGTTCCAAGAGATTCTAATATAACTGGTATGCATATCATAGCTTCTGATAATTTTTTGGTTTAATTTCATATGTAGGACATGTTTTGATTGGTTTTGGTAGATATAAACACTTGTGATGTGAGACTGTTTGGAAGAGCTTACGAACATAACTTATTTCTATTAGCTCTTTAGAATAGCTTATGAAAACAGTTTATAGCTTATATGAAAATAGTTTGACTTTATTTTATCTTTGCTAATAGAAATAACTTATACATAAACAATTACTCACTTGGACTTAAATATAAGCAAAAATACATACTTTCACACTTATTAAGGATGACAGTTAAACACATTTAACTTTCTTGATAATTTTAAGTAAAAATAGAAAACACATTTAGTAGTCTACCCCTAATTATAATGATCATCTTCTCACAACATTAATAATTAATGTGAGGGTGTTTTTGGAATTGTTGAAAATTCAGCCTTAATTGCGGTGCGCCCCTAGTCTCCAAATTGCAGCCTCTGGTTTGCCTTCATTGCAGGCTCTAACACCTTCATTGTATTAGCTTTGAGGGGGGTGGATTTAGTCCCACATCGGTTATATAGGACTCTTGATAAGAGTTTACAAAGAGGAGGCACTCCTCACCTTACAAGCCGGTTTTGTAAGGATGAGTTAGGCCCCAGATTTCCATCTGTTTAGTAACACTAAACATGCATAGAATAGATAACTTTTGCTTATATCTGAGTCCAATGCATTTATGTACATTTTTGCTTATAATTTAGTCCTGAGTAGTATATGATAGACACTTATGCCAGAAGTGCTTAAATATTTTATATTGTACGAGGAAACTTTCAAAGAATTTGCCTATTTTAATCAAACTTTCTCGTAGTCCCAAATTTCAGTGTCTTTTATACTTATAATAAAATCAATTGTTATTTTGATTTGGAAAAACTAGAAGGCTGGATTTACTACTTCTATTTGTTCTTAACTGTTGAGAAAATGAAAATATGTATTTTTCTTTTCCAGCTGAAGTAATGAAGTCATTAAATATTCCCAGAGGTGTAAAGCGTGTACTCTTCCGAACATTGAATACCGACAGGTAATGTGTACAATATCACAAGTTAACTGAATTGGCACTGTTATAGGGAGAATCACAACATTTTGTTAGCACTAGACCAATTCAAACTACACTGCTGATAGTTAGAGATTTCATAAAATTTTAAGTAAACATCCATGAAGTGTAAGTAGTGACATCCAGGAAGTTACCAAAGACCAATTATGTGTTTGTCTCAACTACTTTTGACTCTTCTGTTCATTTCAATTCCTGTATGTGTTATCTGAATGTAGATAATTGTATTCATATTCTTTGTACTGGTGTCAATGGCCATATTGTTCACGAAAAGTAGCAATGTAGCATATTAAAGTTGGGGTGGATGTAAAGCAAAAGAAACATTTAATTATGATTTATGGGTTTTATTGACCACTGTTCAAATAGACCTTGGTAGTCCACTTATATGCTCGATAAGATCTTGATTTTTTTTTTCATAATCTTTTAACTTCATATCTCATTTGAAGCCTAATTAGAAACTGAAGCTTGTTGAACTATTAGGCGGCTTATGTTTCAGAAGGAATTTGACTCAAGCTATGTGGGATTCACTGTCGATGGAGCAAAGTGGCTAGTGGAGAACACTGATATCAAACTTGTTGGTAGGCATAAATTGTTTTTCTATTTTTCAGCTACTTTTACCCGTGACAGTTATTCAGACATTTGTGACCGTGTCTAGTTTTGCATTTGTAAATTGCTTCACTTAATACGTTGTTTTTCTGGACACCGACTCCGTAGGTGCTTCATACATGTAGTGCAATATTTATTAGATGAAGATAATATTTGGCTCTGTAATCAATAGCAGTCGTAGCAGCCGCTATAGCGGCACCTAAGCTCTACGCAAAATCCCGATTAGTTGCACTTATGAATAGCGGCTGCAGCGGACTAATAACGACTGTAGTTGCCGCTATAGGGAATCTCTTGTAAAAACCCGAATATGCTGTTGTTTTTTAGATGTTCTCTCTGATTTTTGTTGGACTCTTCGGTTATTTCACTGTAAAACTCATTTGCTTTATACTGAGTTTAAAACTTCGATTCCTAGTTATAAATATCTTCAATTTTGTGTATTGATCTATTTTTTAGCCTCTTCATGTGTACTGTGGTATAAATTTCTGTACCGTTTCCCTAAACTTTGACTTAGCGGCTGTACTACTACCTGCTACGCTATAGTGCTTTAGCGGTCGGCCGCCACACAGCCCTATCCACTACTGACTACAAAGATATTAGAGTTTATGTGCTCTTCAATTGAATGAGTTGAATAGGCATGATTTTATTTTCTTGTGAACATAGGCAGCATTTTTTGACTTTTGTGAATAACTACTGATCTCATCTTTATGATACTCTCTCTATTCCATTATTTATTTGCAACTTGGAACATAGAGTTGCTAGTAGTTCGTACAATAAAACTGTAGAAGAGTTATTCTAAATCTTATTAGGTGACTGGATCTATCACCATTTCATTTTTTATTGGTATTCAAGATTATAATGGCAAGTGATGTAGTTTCATAAGATCACTCTGCACCTTGATCTTCTCCTTTTATGACCAGACTACTACTGTGATGTACTACTTTTCTCATCTTCAATGTATGTTTAGTTGAGAGATAACACACCCCAATTTTTTTCTCTTTCAATTCTTTACATTTTTTTGGCTCAATTTTGTTGGCTGACATATTTATGTGATGTCATGTAGGTATTGATTACCTATCTGTTGCTTCTTATGATTACTTGATTCCATCTCACCTTGTGTTTTTAAAAGACAGGGTAAGAAAGATTCTCTTATTGCTGAGAACTGACGTTTTTTGTTTTACTTTTAGTTAGCTGATTATTCCCTACCCTTTTTGACTTAAGACAAATTGCATCTCAATTCTCAAGGTCTTCAGGGTCAACATATGTTACTCTCCAGTAAACCTGGGATTTTTCTTTGTTAATCTTGCCAAGTAATTTTCACTTTTCAGTGTTGGTATCATTTGTTTTGGTGGGTTTAAAGTTCCATACACAACTGGGAGCTTTGGTTTTCATCAGTTGTGATTTTTGTAACCATGAACATCATAGGGATAGCTGCCTGAAAGTGATTCTCAACATAAAAATTGATTTTGATGTATTTAGGTGATGTTGATTGAAATTAATTTTGCCTCAAGAGTTGATTCTAACTCAGTTAGGATTTGTAGCTTTTGACTCCAAATGTGATTTTTACACTCAAATTTATTGAACTCACGTTTATGTGAATATATCTGAACATAAACCACTTAACATTCAACTCACTTTTATATACAGTCTATTTTAGAAAATAAATACGAATAAAATCAAATTTTGTTACCGCACAACCAAACACACACTTTGTAGATACTAGCTCTCTCTTTGTCATGCTCAACACACACTTGTACTATCATAACCAATTGTCAAAATGGTAAGTGTATACTTCTGACAGCATACTAGTTGAACTGTTTTGATAGTTGTTGAAACTGAGATACCAGTTCATTGATGTTTTGTTTGCTGCACATCAAATCTCAGTGCTTGGTTGATTTGGTGTTGTTATTCTGATAAAATATTAAACTTGATAGTTTGAAAGATATTTTCGAATTTGTTGGTAAACATGTGCAATTTTAAACAAGCATGCTAGTGATGTCTTTTGTTCCTTTGGATAATTGAAGGTCGAATGTCAAAATTTGCTTAATTTGTTGCTTGAATAAGTACCAGAATCAACATGACATGAACTAACTACTCCAAATACTTCAGGAAAGCATTCTCGTTGAAAGCCTGAAACTTGATGATGTCCCAGCAGGATTATATTCAGTCCATTGCTTACCTCTTAGGTTGGCTGGTGCTGAGGGATCACCAATAAGATGCATTCTAATCAAGTATTAGGTTATGTGCGATTTTGAGGTACACAAACTTGTGTTTCCTGTTGCATTTTTTTAATTTTTAAATTTCTGGTCTTTAAAGGGTATGTGTTATCTGTTCCACAGTTCGTGCTTTAAGTTCTGCCGAAAGAAGTTGATTCTTTTCACTGAATCAATCACTTACCGAATTTGAAATTGCTGCAGGAAGCAGTGCTGTCTCAGAATCCATGGGAGGAGTGGATCATCATTTATGTATGTATGTTTAGAGCAAGAGGTAGAGAGATGCAGCAATCTATTAGCACAACTTTGAATATAGTTTTATTTTGACTGTTAAACCAAATAAATTGCCGCAATGGTGTCTTTATGGAGCTAGATAGTAACAATATTGCATGTTAACTTTAGTGGCAAATGTTTACATTACACTTATTAGAAACATTAAATAAGTATAAACAAACACTCCAATAAGGCAATGTTTGCATTGCAATTTCCTACGGTATTTTGTAAACTCCATCTGTGCCTTGAATTTCACAAAATTCTGTTGTGAACAACAATGCAAACAAACAATCAGCATATGTTTGGTTTGGTGGTGAGATTTGTGGTGGCACCCCGCGACAATGTTGACGTGCCAAAATGTTGCTTCACAAATTCCAATGCAGAAGTGTACCGGAAACAATGGAAATGGAGCGCGAAACCAAACATATGATCCCTCATTTTGAAAAAGAAAAGAGTACATAGTCTATGTCAATTATTTTTCCCATAGTTTTATAAAAAAAACAGCTTTAATTACTCAGAATAAAAAAAAAGGTATTGCACAAACAACTAGTGGCAACAAAGGCTGCAGTACGTTGTCTATAATTCACATGAATCCAAGCACTTCATGGTGCCTGATTGCTTGAACAATTGTTGCTGTAATTGGTGCATGCATGTCGTTTCTTTTTGGTATGCGTTTGCATGCCTAAAGTTACGGTCTGATACCCATACCAAGCCACACTATGTCCTTGTCAACTATGATGCATGCATTGATTGATGCTTGCACCTTATTGTTTTAAGATTCCACTATCAATGCTCCCAATATAAAGTTCAACTTAATCATAAATCAGTTCACGCCCTCTTCATCCCTTGATCAGTGATGTCAGACCTTTTAGAGGAGGAGGGATAGCAATAATGATAGAAAAGCCTTGACCAAACAACATAAAGTATCAGAGAAATAAGTCCAAACAACACAGACACCTACATCAAGATATAACTCCTTTTTGTCATCTGCATATTTTGTTGTGACCCAAAACCAAGATAATTCTATATCAGACACAATATTCATCTACATGCATGATTGGATACACATGGATTTTTGATGAAGTCTCGTTGACACTGATTTTGTTGTAGTTCTAAAATGATGTGCATGTTTGGATAAGAGGTGATATTGATAAATCATGACAAGTTACTATGATTTTGGCAAAAGCTACACTTTACAGCTTCACAAAATCACAGTTGCTCAATGTAATTTTTCAATCTCACCTCTCATTCCAACATGCATATAATTTTTGACTAAATCATGATTGCACTTCGTTATCAATCAAACTCATTGTCAATCCAAAAATGCATACATGGAAGAACTTAAAAGATTTAGAAATCATGTTTTTATTTAAAGGGAGATAACATGTTTATCATTTCTAAAATGTTGGTTTGTTTAATAATCGTAAGAAACTATGGTTACTTCTTCCTTTCAAGATTAAACCTTAGATCAACATTTTAAAGACATTTTTTTAATAGGTATTCAGGATCATTACATGGCAGCCTCTGGCATGTATTTATAAATTGCTATTGATGTAAATGGTTTAAAACATTGAAACTGGTTTCGTACCTTATCAAAACATAATCAAACTGGTTTTATACCACAAAACAACGAGGGTTGTACCCGAAACTGCAAAACTAACATCAATGAATTAATCATAGTTCGGTTGCAATTTGCACCAGTTTGTCGCGGATCACAATGGATTCATTTAATTCAATTCAATTTATAAGTGTAGACAGAATTTTAACTAGGAAGCCTCGATCAAAATTCTTAAGACCATCTCCTGAATTTAATATCTAAAATTCAACTAATCGTATACTCCTAAGTCTTTGCTGCATCAAGTTCTAGATCAACCAAACCAAGCTATTAAGGCGTTATTATAGAGAATTCAAGTTCTCAGATGATATTTTCAGTTACACACACATTCTCTCAAAATCAATGTCTGATCAAGCGAGCAATAAGTGAATTAGCTTCCTTACAAACATTTTAATAGCGAAAAGTATCCATACATTCTTTGGTCATCTCCATGCTTCTAGTAGGGATCAATTAGGCCATTGGCTAGTCTGAAATCACTCATTTCAATCTTGATCCTATATATCCTAAATCTTTTTCTGAATTTTTCAACGAGACAAAGATCCTTTTGGCCCAATGTGACTCTAGATCTATATGCAAAATGAGATTCAATTAACATTAAGGTTCAATTAAGTATAGTATTGTAACATTTAGACAGATAATCATGATTAGTCCTCGTGAGCTTAACTCAGTTGATATAGAAAATGCATAAAATATGCAAGGTTTGGGGTTCAAACCCCGACCACCACAAAAAAAAAAGATAATCATGATTAAGTACAATGTTGATCCAATAATGTTAAGCTTTGAACAAGTAAAGCATGTAAGTACTTCTTAGTTGAGACATTGAGGTCAATGACCGAGTTTTAAAATGTTGAATTGTTTTTTATTATTCAATTCAATTGTTTGGTAACCTTGGTTACAAGAATAATACAAGTAGGACTGCAACATTTGTTGATATTTTTTTTGGTAAAATCATATTCATAATTTTTGGTATTTCCCATTTGTTGCATACTTCAAATGATTTTTCTTAACTAACATTGTTAATGCTACATAAGTAACTTAAATTTGAGAGTCGGTTCGATGAAGGATATTGGTTTAGGCATTGCATTAGTGCAATTTCATTTTGTAAAGGACTATTTTTTTTTGGACTAATTTGAACTCTATTTTTTGCGAGGGACCAAAATGGAGTAAACCATCATATTGATCTCTTTCTTTATATGCCGCTTTCCAAGAAGAACACAAAAAACTATAACTCAAATTATTATGTGTTAGTTTTCTTAATAAGTATGCATTTGTGTTTTTTCCTTATAAATTGGGACGGAGGGAGTATACTTGTGAATTTATTAATATTGAAGTGAGAGCTGAAGTAATGGAAAAGTATAGCTTGTTGAAAATTGAAATCAATGCAAAACAAGTTAGTTTTAAATTTAGAATTGTGTCTATTGGAGCAATTAAGACCTCTTATTAATTAATTAATAGGAGATTCTGCTTAGATAACTTCATTATTGACCAAGTAATGTCATATTCATGCTTTGAACCGAAGTAAAGGATTAATTATACAAAATGACAAGGAAAAATAAAACAAGTTGAGTACTAAATTCTAATGAACATTCTATATTAGTAACACATTTCTGGCAGTGAAGTGGGAGTGATCTAGTACTGTTCAGGATTAACTTATCTGTTTCTAATATCTTGTTGCAGTCACTTTTGGGGTCATCATTCACCGATCATAAAATCTTGTTATTCCAAAAAATCATCAAAGCCTTTTACTTTTAATTTTGTGGACTCATTTACCCATTTATTGTAGATATAAATTGCGATTTATATACTGACATAACGTGATGCACAAGAGCTAAAAATGTACCATGAAAAAAGTCACGGGTTCTTATACATTATTTTGATGATATCTGCCATGTGATACGACCAGCAAACGTTTTTATGAAGTGACAAGCTTCAAGCTCCAAAGTCTATGGCTTTTATTTAAATTTCGTGGACCAATATCTGAATAACATTCTTCTTTTCTGAACATATAAATAACTGCTATTCATGATTACATTGATTGGATTTTATTAGAACATTCAAGACTTAAATGATGAGTAAACCAAAAATTTTGCGTGTCATACTAAAGTCCATATGCATGCACAAAAAATTAGGTTAGTTATATGTCAATTTGTTCTTTGCCTTATACTATGCCAACCAGCAAGAACTACTTCAGTATAAGCATTGTTGGATTGATGTTGCGTTTGATAGAACTACAATGTGTCATCCTAATTTTAACAAAACCTATACAACTTCAATAAAATTATGGCACTAATGTGATTCTAAACATGCTTTAAATGATGAAGAAGATTATATTGAGATGTATCGACAATTTAATTTTTGAAATTATAAGTCTAAATCGGCATGCAATTAATAAAATTTAAAATGGATTTTTAAAATTAAAATTTCTCATTTACATGTCTTTTTGAGTTGGTCAGATTTAAGAACTATTTCATCAAAATTATTTTAGAAGTTTGTTAATTTAAATGACATGACATATGCAATTACAAAGAACTATTTGGTGAGTATGACTCATATATAGTTATTGATAAGTGAAAATGATCAACCGAACGAAACATAAGATTTAAATAAGTAGGCATAAGGGTAATATTGAAGTTGTATCACATAACCCATGTTTATGGGTTAATAGATGTGTATATATATATATATATATATATATATATA
>Ga0315914_1000120_pt1 | contig 70997 bp, 47 predicted proteins | sample MpolenodulesMG_FD_203920 | JGI IMG/M metagenome (GOLD analysis project Ga0315914, IMG submission 203920) | Medicago polymorpha root nodule microbial communities from Los Angeles, California, United States - elongated nodules | ecosystem: Host-associated > Plants > Roots > Nodule | place: USA...
GAAATTAAAGAAAGGTCCAGATGGGAGGTATACAAATGCATGGGAAGTTATGAGTGATCTAGATATTCTAATTGGAGCATTTGAAAACGTTGTTTCGGGACCTGAGTATGAAGAACTTAGACAAGGAGGTCCCAAACAGCTAAATATTCAGTTTTTTAAGGATATTCAAGCACGAATGAGAGATCCAAATTACAAATTCTCACCTGAGTTAAAACTGAAACCAAAGAGTAAATTTGTTTCTAGAAAGAAATTTCAAAAGACGGAGTCTAGAAAAAGGAAAGCACGGAAGAGGTAAAGTTATAGCCTGTTGTCTCAAAATCGAATTCAGAAGTTGAGCTTGTAATGTTACTGTACCTTTTATCTGTGTATGCAACTTTATGTATAAGAGTAATATATTGAAATTGATTGGTCTTTTTTTATTTTCCCCTGAAATGGTACCCACTTATGATGACTTATGCCATACATACTGTTGTGGAAGTAAACTCTAGAAACAGGACTTACCTTCAAATTGTAGTTCAAATTATGTTTGGTTAGTTTTTTTAGGGTTTAGATCAGACGATTTCTTTATTTTATATAGATGTCAAAGTTGGACAGCTCAAACCTCTTACCATTAGAACTTGTTTGGTAGTCAAGATAGTGATAGTATATAAATAATTCTATCATGTTTTAATTTATAATTTAATGAGGCATGATATTAATCATATCACCTCATTAATTCTCTTGATTTTTTTTTCTTTCATCAAATGCTGTAATAATTTTTTACTGCTCAATAATAACTTAAGCATCCTTGAAGGGTTATATATATTCCCACCAAGATGTAAAATAGAAATGACTTTAGAAATTCAAGTATACTATATTCAAAGGTTGACTTGCAAACTTTGTTAATAGGGAGAATATTGTTTAAAGATAATATTGAGAAGAATAATACAAAACCCTCACCAAAGAACAGATGGACATTAAATCCTTAACTTCGCACAAACTTGATCAATATTACATGCATGTGTGGAAAGAACGTGACTAAACAATGCCTAGCAAATAAGTAAGGTATTCTTTAGAGACATATTTTGTTACAGGGAAACCCAATTTGAGATTTTCCTTGACATAAATCAATCCTTACACGAAAAGGAAGAACTGAATTGGAAGAAAATACAACCCATCAATGTGTATATATACGTAACATAGCCCCATATTTCATATCATTCACCAACAAGAGCTTAGACAAATTAAGCTACCTTTGCTAGAAACATAAAAGCTAAAGAGAAACAAATTAAGCAGAAAATGTCTTTTGATCAAAAGACACGTGAAGCAGATCGTATCTATGATGAATTTGAACCACCCTCTGATTGGGATCATGAGGATACAAGTGACACACTTATTCTTATGCTTCCAGGTTAGTTCATTTCTTTCTCCCTCGTGCCTTTTTCATATAATATATATAGTTTATAAATATAAGTTTGATTAAAATTCATTACTTACCTATATAGTAAAAAGTTAAGAACAAAAAAAAAATCTATAAACATTTGGGAGAGATTATATCCACATGTAGTGAATGTAATAATTTTTTTTTTTTTGAGGGGATGTAGTGAATGTAATAATTATTACTTCAATAAATTTTCTTTTGGTAAAACTAAAAGTATACAATGTATCGAATTTGATATTCAAATAACACGACTATGATCGATAATACATGCAGGATTTAAGAAGGATCAATTGAGGGTTCAAGTAACCTCAACCCGAGTGCTAAGGGTTAGTGGTGAAAGACAAATGAACGAGAAAAAATGGCGTCGATTTCGCAAAGAATTTTCAATACCACTTCATTCTGACACTAGTAGCATTGGTGCCAAATTTGAAGCTGGAATCCTATATGTTAAGCTTCCCAAACTCATCAACCAACAAAATATTGTTCCAACACCAACCAAACCAACAACACAACAAGAACCTCAAAAGCCTCAGCAACCAGCAACAATTCCTCAGAAACCAAACACTGCTCCTCAAGTTTCTGATCAGAAAAAACAAGTAGTACACCAAGAACCAAAGAAAGAAATTGAAGAAGTGACTCAAAAGAAGGGAAAAGGTAAAGCTGAGGAATTAAAAGAAGATATTGATGATGTGAATAACAAAGTTGCATCAAAAGTTGCTGAAAAAAAGTCATTGACTATGGAAATGGTTTCAAGACAGAGACAAGAATATGTGAATGCATTATGTGGTTTGGTTGATGAAGTTAAGAAGCAAAAGAAGCTGGTTAATTTGTTGGTGCTTGTGTTTTTGGTCTTGCTGTTTGGTCTCTATGTTAAGAATGTAATTAATTCATTTTTTTCAGGAGGACACAAAAACCAAGAGTTGTAATTGATTAATTACAACTCAATTGTGTTATGATGTCAATAAGTACGGTATTGATACAAGAATCATCTGCATGTGTAATAATTGTATAAATTCATCAAGAGAATAAAGAATGTTTAAGGTTTCTAATTATTATCTGCATGTGTAATAACTGCTTAAACCATGATTTATAGCATGTTTGTTTTTACGGCAAAATTGACAACATACGCGTGTTTAAAGTAGAAGCTACCAACTGTGGCTTCACAATTTTCACGTTTAAAGTGCATTGGGAAGTGGAAATGAGCCTCCAAAAGTTAATCCAAACATACATTTAGTGATCGACCGATTTGATCTAAAAAAGTCATCGTGAGTGCAATATGCGTAATTCATATTTTCATCCATAATTTTAGATGATATGAGCCATTGGAAGAAAAAAAAAAATCATTTGCAAATTATTACCTTGAATGGTAACTCAAGGTCTTAGTTTGTGTTTTCTCATTAAGAAGTGAAAATTTTCATTCACTACGTCTTAGTTTGCATATTCTCATAAACACTATTTTTTCTATAAGAAAAAACTTATAAACTATGTTATACCAGTGCTTATACCCGTTTTGGTCGGGAAATAACAATATGGATGTTGGAGATGGCTTGGTAGGAAGGGTTTTAATGCGATGGAAATAGAATTTGAATTGAATTTTTTTTTTTAAATATGTACATTTTACGTATGACACTAACGTCTATAAAGTTTTTTTTTTTATGTTGAGTCTAACTCACATTTATAAAGTCGATTTGTAACGTGAGTAATGCTAATTTTTTTAAATCCTGACTTTATTCTTATTTGATATAGAAACACAGTATTAAAAATTGGAAGTTATAGAAACAATCCAAATTTTTTTTTTTAAAAGCCAAATGCTCCAAAGTCTAGTTAACTAATCTAATTTTTATTTTTTTTTATATAAAATTGGAGCTAGGCTTCTATGGTCACGAGACCAAATGTATACTGTTTAGGTACAGATATAAAGAGACATTTTTTCAAATAATAAAAAATAGGAGAATGTACAGTGTTTAGGTACACATATAAAGAGACATGTTTAGGTAACCATTACCCTTGGGGTATTGGTAAGGTAAAATAAATTATTTTGGAAATAAGTGCATTATTATGTGTGTGCTTAAACACTATGCATTTGGTCTTGTGACAAATAACTACTTCTCATGAAACTGGTGTGATAACAATATTACTTAATCATACGATATTCTCCCCTTTTTTCCTTCTGGGCTTCTAGAAAGATACTACCTAGTATTGGAAGCAACTTACAGAAGAGGTCATTTTCATAGTGTATATTAGGCATTGATCTTTCTTAAACTTTCTTTAACACTTATTATATGATTGGTGCAAGTGACGGGGGATTTCTGTGAAATAATCATGAATCATGTTTAATAATCATGAATCAATAGTGGAAATAAATAAAACATTGAACATGAGTATGATTAAATCTACGACATGATTGATTTACTAAGGATATGAATAATTATTGTTGGTGTCATTAGAAAAATAAAAATTTAGATTATATTTTTTTTGTTATATTGTTGGTGTCGTTGAAATAAATAAACAAGGTTAATTTCGTTCGTTATAATTTAACAAAAATTTATATTTACTTTTAATTAAAATCAAAATTTCATAAAAAAAACACTGTTCATAATTTTTAAACTTTAGCGCAATGAAAAGAGCGGAAAGACAAACACTTGAGTTCCCGTCTTTTCGCCAGCAGTATAGAATAGAAGTATAGATATATTAATTTAAATTTTGTTAAGAGTCCCACATCGGATAGGTGATGGCCTGACAATGTGTTTATATAAGAGTCTTATCTATCCGATGTAGGACATGGGTTTTTTCCAATACACCCACGTCACGCCCAACACTCTTTAGGCTTTGGTGCGTGAATCGGCTGTCACGCCCAGCATCACTCTTTGGGCTTGGTGCATGAATCGGTAGGTGACCCTTGAATTCGACAGACTCTGATACCATCATAGGAATCGTGGTTGGGCCTAACACAACCCCACAAAACCGGCTTATGAGGTGAGGATTGCCCCCACTTATAAACACATTGTCAAGCCATCACCTATCCGATGTGGGACTCTTAACAAATTTCTATGATAGTAGTGGTGTTGTTCATATTTCAAGGAGATACTTAATTGTTTTTTAGTTAATAATTTAAATAATATTATAAAAAGATTAAATTAAATAATAAATGTAATATTTTAAATAAATGATAAATTTGGAATTAAAAAATTCAGCCCAAAAGGAATTTTCCTTTTTATATCGGAATATATAGCTATAGAAGATTATAGAACATTTCTTTGAGAAAAAAATAAAAGACTAGAATATTATTTAGATGAGGATGAGAGTTGTTGTTACTCATGAGTTACCTATTATGCCTTACGTAAGATAAAACCATACCTTATAGTTTGTATTAAACAGAAGTTTGTTACAATTGTATTTTTTTTGTGGTGGCTGACGTTTGAACCCAGACCTTGCATATTTAATGCATTGTTCATACCAGTTGAGTTAAACAGGAGTGGAGGGACTGGGGTGGCCAAGAGAGGTCATGGTTCCCCCGAATTTTCTTATAATTCTTTTTTATACTACTAGTATATTGCTATTTATGTTGTTATTTCACTAGAAATGTCAATGTGGTCCCTCCATCATTAACTTTTCATATGAAGTCTTATATTATATGCATAAGTGAATCTAATTTTTCTATCCTCTCCCAATATTAACTTCAAATGTATCTTAAATTTCTCATATATGTAGTACTTTGAAACTTTTTTTTTGTTTAAATAGAGTATACTTTTTAAAATTGATCCCCCGTTATTTAATTTCTCGCTCCGCCTTTGAAGCTAAGCTCATGTGGACTGTTACAATTGTATCTATATAAACGACGCTGCTCTTACTCCTTGATCAATTCTTCAAAATTCATAAGAGTTTATAATAATTTGGAAAACGTCGAGGGATTGCTTCAGGGTAAGGTCAGTTCCTTATTAACCATAATTTTGCCCCCTAACTAAAGAAATAGTTTATGAATCGAAAAGATTAATGTTTTTGTCAATTTTCTATAATATCTCATGTTGCTAAGGATTTTATTTTATTTTTACGATATTGCTAATGATATTTATGACACTATTTTTTCATAAGAAGCTACCGCACAATTTTCATTATTTTACAATTATTTTAAATTTTAAATTTTTTATATTTGTTTATTATATTGGTGGTTGATCGATGTTATTTATGACGTATGTATTGCAAGGTTTGTAGATACTCGTTAGCATGACCATTTAGATTATTATACACCATTATTCATAATTTTGAATTTAATTGCACATCCACGAAACTAAATTATCCATTTTTTAAATTTGTAACTATTTTATCTTGTGAGTTTTATAATATATAACTTGCTCTATTTTTTTACAAGAGTTTGTAATTTACTTGTTACAAGTTTAACATCATTATAATTTTGCTTACAATTTATTGCTGTAATAGGTTTTTTCACACCACTTGTGCAAACAAAAAAAAAAGGTTTTTTCACATCACTCATAAGGCTCAAGTGTGTTTTGCTTTAACCTCTCTTAACTCATTCGCCGTTGGTTAAGTTACTGAATGTTACAAGATGGAGAAATTGGTGGTCGTGACTAATGAAAAGGTTAGTGGTTATATTCGTGATGATATCGCCTTCTCAATTCTATCCAAACTGCCAAACAAATCCGTGAAACGATTTGAATGCGCATGCAAATCATGGTCTCTATTGTTTGAAAACCCTCATTTTATGACCATGTTCTGCAACATTTTCTTATTTAGTAAGCATTCTTCTTATAATGATGGAACATCTCTCCTCTTGAATCATGTTCTGCCTTACCGTGCTGATCATCCATCTCAAAGTGTGTTGTATTCTATTTCTTGTGAGAGATTTGAGAATAAAGTCCAGTTGAATTGGCCAAAACCATTCAATGGAGATGGCTTTCATCTTGGTTTTTACATCTTTGGTTCTGTCAGTGTTAATGGTGTTCTATGTCTCTATTAAAGTAATGAAAAAGTTGTATTATGGAACCCTATTATTGAGGAATTCAAGGTCATACCTCGCAGCCCATTTAGTTATGAAACTCCTTATCGGATCCCCGAATTTCATATTTATGGATATGGTTATGATCGTGTTAAAGATGACTATAAGGTGATTCGACAAATATCACTTTTTAGATTATCAACATTTGATGAACGATCGGACAAAGTGCCAAAAGGTATATCTTACAATCCCTTTTGGGATATCTATAGTCTAAGAAGTAACTCATGGAGAATACTTGATATTGATACGCCTCATTGTTTTCCAAGTAATACGAGCATCAAATTATACATGGATGGAGTGTGTCATTGGTGGGGCTAGAATGAAATACATAATAAAGTATATTTGGTGTCATTTGACTTGAGTAATGAGAGTTTCACTACAACACCAATAATCTCAAACATTGATTCTAGATTATATATAAGAAAATGGGCGGTGTTAAATGGGTTCATTGTTTGAATCACAAACTATGAAAAGACAAACACTTTTCACATATCAATTTTAGGAAAAGTTGGTGTGAAAGAATCATGCATCAAACTCATGATTATTGGGTCATTATCCTTCGTAGAACATCATATCGGAGTGGGGAAAAATGATGACATATTCTTTAGAAAAGAAAATGATGAACCTTGTAGAGAAAATGTGGCATATAAGAAGAAATGAAGAAATTGTAGACAATTCACAGTTAACTTATGTGCCGACCAACAATCAATCACCCTTTGCATGCTTCAATCACCCTTTGAACACTTTGTAACTATAAATTGCAGAAATCGCAAATATATTATCATGTGAATCTCTCAGCCCCGTCACCCTTTACATCCTTCTTCAGACGATGAAAATACTTAGTTTGTCACTTCTTTTCCTATTAGTCAATGTCACATATGCGTTTGACTATGATTATTTTATATTGGCCCTTCAGTGGTCCCCCGCATTGTGTCGGGCAGAACAAACGGTTCATGGGCTTTGGCCCACAGACCGATACAAAATAAGAAAATTGTTCTTCTTCCAACAAAAAACGTTTACTCTCGTACAAACTAATCAAAATATCACTCACGTGAGTTAACTCATGTTCGATAAGCGAAGTATAACCTACATGAGTTAACTTACACTGAGGTTATAACTTACATGAGTTAACTTACACTGAGGTTATAACTTACATGAGTTAACTTACACTGAGGTTATAACTTACATGAGTTAACTGATACTGGGTTATAACCTACGTGAGTTAACTCACGTGAGATGTATCAATGTTGTGAACGTGACTTGAGTCACATTGAATTTAACATCTGTGTGACTTAAGTCACGTGGAGGATATTTTGGCCAGTTTGTATGGAAGTGAGTGTTTTTTGTTGGGAGAAGATCAATTTTCACAAAATAAGTCTAACTTTTTGTAAGGAAATCCCGTTATTTGATAAAAATAAGGTTAGTTTATCTTTGTATACACCTTTCTTTCTATGGAAATGATATATGTTCCGAATAGTTACTCACGAATCCATCTCGATGGCTAAATCAAATTGGTTGGCACAATACCCTTGCCATATTCCACTATGCTTTCTGGGCGATAAGAGATTTTAATTGGTTGACGAAAAATCATGAACCATTCAGGACAAAATGTGTCGCTATATTTAGCAACTCTATTTTTTTATGCATCATTCATATTTTTTTCAATACTAAATATTACTTTCCCTTGGTTCTTTATTATAGGAACTTCTAGCAAAAATAATCAGTAGTACAGAAAAGTTGTTAGGGTAATAGATTTATCTAAAAGTGTGGTAGTTGTACATATCTATTTCTATAATTATTAATATCATAAAAGAGAAAAAATATGTTTAATGGAAGTTTTGACCCCTTAAGTATTAGAAAATTGCGATTTTATCTCCCTAACAAAATAAAATACAATTCAGCCCCCTAAATACTGCCCATTTTGTAGTTTTGGTCCTCCTAGCCAATTTTGACCAATTCAACGCTGACGTGAACGTCACGTGTGTAATTATCAATTTAAAAAGAAATAAAAATGTCACGTGTGTAATGCTTTAATTATTTTAAATTATTTCAAAAAAATTATTTTAATTATTTTAATTAAAAATAAATAAAAAATAATTACTTTTTTATTTTTTAATTACAAAAATAATTAAAGCATTACACACATGACATTTTTATTTATTTTTAAATTGAAAATTACACATGTGACATCCACGTCAGCGTTGAATTGGTCAAAATTGATCTTGGGGACAAAACTGCAAAATGAGCAGTACTTAGGGGGCGGGATTGTATTTTAATTTGTTAGGGGGTCAAAATCGTAACTTCCTGATATTTAGGAGGCCAAAACTGTTGTTAAGCCAAAAATATATCTACATTTTTTTAATGACGAATTAAATACAGGTATGTCCACAAGTCTTAACAGAGCTAATAAATGTATACATGAAAACAAAGAAAGGAAAATATTCTACTAACGATCTAGCATAGTAATACTTATTTTTTTCACAATTTTTTACGTTATTTTTCTAGAAACAAGTTACCTAAAAAGTTGTTGGAAGGTACAATTTATATATGGGATAATTAGTTTGTCACAAATCAATTAATTAAGTTTAATATTTTTTATATGAATATACTTTTATTTTTTTTCCACCAGCTTAGTAATGAGTTGATGAGTGCACTTGACCATGCATGACCTAGTTTTACCGGATCAAATAATAGGTTCTGGTCACAAGAGTAGAGGAAACACGGTTTGTATTCAAGCTTTGATATGTGTACATATTTCAGTGTTACTCATATCTTTTAGAAGAGATGGAATTATACCAAAACAATATAGCTTTTATACTTTATTAGGCAAGGTTGTTAAAGCGATAAAAAATACTGTTTGTGGATTCAGCGCCAAAAGCATATTTTATTGCTTTAACAACTTTGCGTAAAGTATAAAAACTATTTTGTTTTGGTATAATTCCATCTTTTCTAAAAGATATGTAAAGTAACACTGAAATATGTACACATATCAAAGCTTGAATACAAACCGTGTTTCCACCATTCATGCGACCAGAACCTATTATTTGATCAGGTAAAACTAGGTCATGCATGGTCAAGTGCACTCATCAATTCATTACCAAGCTGGTGGAAAAAAATAAAACTATGTTCATATAAAATATATTAAATTTAATTAATTGATTTATGACAAACTATGAAAAATTGTACCTTCCAACAACTTTTTAGGTGACAGGTTTCTAGAAAAATAATGTAAAAAATTGTGAAAAATATAAGTATTACTAATATGCTAGATTGTTAGTAGAATATTTTCCTTTTTTTGTTTTCATGTGTACATTTATTAGTTGTGTTAAGACTTGTGAACATACCCGTATTTAATTTGTCATCAAAAAAACATAAATATATTTTTTCTCTTATATGATATTAATAATCATTTAAATAAATATGTAAAACTACCGCACTTTAAGATAAATCTATTATCCTAACAACTTTTTATACTACTGATTATTTTTGCTAGAAGTTCCTATGATTAAGAACCAAGGGAAAGTAATATTTAGTAGCCAAAAAAATGAATAATGCATAGAAAAAGAGTGTTGCTAAATATAGCGACACTTTTTGTCCCGAATGGTTCACGATTTTTCATCGACCAATTAAAATCTCTTACTGTTCGGAAAACATAGTGGAATATGACAATGGTACTGTGCCAACTAATTTGATTTAGCCATCAAGATGGATACGTGAGTAACCAGTGGCGTTGTCAGGACCCCTGGTCAGGGTGTTCAAACTTATGAACTTTAATTAATATATATATTTAAAAATTTACATGGTATTAATTTTTATTTTTTTTGACAAATTGTAAATTTTAATATGTATCACTTAAAAATTAGAAGATGAGTATTATCAATATTAAGTAACTAGTCTTAGCTAATCTCTGAATGTGTACTTCATTTTCACATTGATTCATTTTTTGAAGAGTCTCATATTGATTCATGAATGTATTGAAATTGCGATTTTGTAGTCAAATGTATTTTTTGTTTGTCAATTTAGTTCATAGAATTATTAACAAAAAATAATAATAAATGTTTGTTTGTAATTTTGATATATTCAATGGTTGTTTGTCCATTTAAAAATAAAAGAAAAAATCAAAGGAGAAATAAAAAGAAATTAGTTGTTTGTCCATTTAAAAATAAAAGAAAAAATAAAAGGAGAAACAGAGATAAATGATAATTGTAAAAATAATTATGATTACTTTATATATAAATGTTAGGAGAACATACACAAAAGAAAAGTGGGTTGTGGCATAACATTTTCAAAACAATTAATATCAGAACAAGAGTGCAAGACGTTGGGCCACACAATTTTGCCTTTGGAAAAAATGAAAACTTAAAAGCAAGCATAAGTAAAATAAAGGAAGTAAACTATAAGAACATTTAAAAGCTGGTCAGTGGTTAGTCCTAGCATTTAAAAAGCTGACCTCTTAACTAAGACTATAATAATATAACATGAGGTGAGAAAGACACATACTTTGGATCATTGGTGCAATTGGGAGGAGAACAATTGTTTGAGGGGATTCATGATAGAAAAACCATAGCATAATAGGTGTAGATATAAAAGTTGAGGGGGTTCACTTGAAACCCCTGGATTCTACCCGGCTCTACCAGTGTGAGTTATTCGGAACATATATCATTTCCATAGAAAGAAAAGGTGTATACAAAGATAAACTAATAGAAGAAAAAAAAGTGAAAAACTAAGTATTTTCATCGTGTGAAAGAAGGATGTAAAGGGTGACGGGGGAGAGAGATTCACATGATAATATATTTTTAATTTCTACCATTCATAGTTACAAAGTGTTTAAAGAGTGATTGAAGCATGCAAAGGATGATTGATGGTTGGTTGGCACATAAGATAATCGTGAATTCTCTACAATTTCTTCATTTCTTCTTATATGCCACACCCCAACTCTCAAACAAAGCTAGCATCAACTACACCAAGTCATAAACAATAACATTACATAATTTATCATGGGTTACACATTACACAGCAATACACGAATAAAGTTAAAAATCCATTAAATGACATCAAATCTCTACTAACAATCTGACACATGCAGTTGAAAAGGACGCTGAAATATAACATATTATTTTCAACCATCGACCTAAGCATAAATTCTACGTCACTATCGTCACGAATAACCCGGGAAAAATAAATTGTTTTCCACATATTTTCATTTTTATCCACCACAAGATCTACACATTGTACCTGTTCAAATACATGATGTGTAATATGATTTTCATCAAGATACACAAAGTATTTTCTAAGTTGTGTCTTCAACTCAACCATTGTGTTGGTCGGAGTTAAGAAAACTTTAATAGTCTTCTTGAAAGAGGAGTATCAGACATGAACTTCAATTTGTGCATCTTGAGACATGTTGAACTTCACATAAGTTTATGAAATAACAAATATTAGAATAAAACAAAATGAAAGGTAAACACATTATTGCATAAACATAGACATATATTTATATTAAATGCGGAACATTAATAATCAAATAAAATGTTGGTGATTTGTCCACCACATAAAAGTCAAATATAGATATATAATTTATAAAAGGTTAGTTATATATTGGCCACAAAAAATGGCGTTACATTATACTCCAGCTTCCGGTCTTCAGACTTTGATGAACTTCAGCTTCTGAGGCTCTTCAGATTCTCTGATTACGTCAGCTTCTGGTAGTCACTTTCTGATGGTTTTCAGACGCTCTTTGTCTTCAGACTCTGTCTTGAATCTTGCAACACAAGCTTCTTTTGTAAATTTCATTGCTCTCATTTGTTCTTTTAGAACCAATACTTGAATTAAAGACTTATAAATTTTTGTCTATAGTCCTACACACTTGAACAAATATTCGCATATCCAATTGACATTTTAATACCTTGTTATCATCAAACTTAAAGTGGTAATGTTAACACATTTTGTTCCAACATCCTCCATTCTACAAGTATGATTGATTACCAGAATGGTAAACCTTGTTACAAATTCATATCGATTGACATCATATATTCTTATCCAAAATAGCAACTTAACAAGACATCTATATGTGTTATTTTATTTGCCAAACAAACGCAAGCTAACAACTATTATAAACCGATCCAAAATATAGAACGATCCAAAGACTAGAATCAGTGCAACTTTAAATCAATTTCCAATTCAAATAAGACAGAGACAAATACTTATTATAACCAATTCAAATATTTATATATTTGTTTAAAGCATTCATAAAGGTAATTCTAAACACAAATATTTGGAAATCTAGCCAAACTCAACAAAGCAAAATTACCAAAGGTGATGAAGCATTATAGCATATCGATCCATAATATATACCGCAAAAGTATAAAAAAAAAAAATAATAGCAACAATCATTGGATCATCACAGATAAAGAATAATAATATTAAATGGTTACGGCACCCAATCTGACAAAAATAAACCCCCAAATACAAACATAATAAGAAGGGGTTTATTCGAAAGAATGAATTGGAGAAACTAAATCAACATATGAATATTATTCAATTAAAATTTTCAATCAACTAATAAATCATACCAGCTCTAGTACAACTGGTTGGAAATTAGGTCTTATATAAAACATATTGCATAAATAATGTTAAATAATCATGAATCAATAGCGGAAGCAAACAAAACTTTGAATGATTATGATCGGGTCTTTACCAAGGATATTAATAATTAGGTATTAGGAATACCTGACGAAGCTTTGATGGCGGTCATACGATAAACAAAGAGAAAGGAGGTGATCTAAAATAAACAACAATGGTTAGTGGTGACTAATTTGGTTCTTCCTCAGTCTTTAATTCTCTTCAGATGGGGAGAAGGGAGATTTGTCGTGTATGGTATATTGGAAGACCATAACCTATTTGTCGTGTATGGTATATTGGGGACCATAACCTCTTTTATATTGGATGACCATTAGGGTTTCCCATTATTCCGTTAATGGGTCGTACATCCACTCAACAATGTTGACTACATATCAAAAAATTAAATGTTTAATTAATTATTCAATTAAAAATTTAATAGCCTTATTACTTAATTTGATCATTAGTCAATTAAAACGCACAATTGATAAATAGCTAATATACAATATTTACCCATATAATGATATCGAACTGTAATTAAATAATAAAATATTCCAACAATTCTCACATATTAAACATGTAATCATATAAGGTTCAATTTTGTCATTTTCAGCTGAAATTAATAACGGTCTAAATGATAATGGATACTTTGTACTATTTTTTTTAGGGAGGATACTTTATACTATAAATAATAAATTATTGGGAACAAAATATATCAACTGATATAGGCTAACAACTTTTTTAGCTTAAAAATAAACTGATGGTTTATCAATTAACCAATATGTTTTTTACCTATAAAATTTGTAGCTAACAACTAGCCATTCATTTGAAGAAATTAGTTTGTAGAAAATAGTCAATATACCCAAATCGATATTGATCTCATAACGGATGAAAATGACACAATTTGTGAGCATTGGGGTGTAACATTTCAGGTTAGTTCGGTTGAGTAAAACACTATTAACCCATTAAAAACACAACTAAAAAAGATAAAATACTTATTTGTTTAAAGGAAAATACTAAAAGTAAAATATACGAAGTTTCAGTAAACGTCATATGAATAACTAAATTTCTTTTTTTATATAAAAAAAATATGGGGAAGGGGGGATTTCTTATTAATTCATGTGACAGTAACAACCATTTTACAAACTATCCATAAGTGGATTCAAGCTTAGCACATTGAGGTTTTAAGGTTTAAATCCTTACGAGTGAGCTAGTACCTCAAGTGTATATATACCTAATTGAGCATGCAAGAAGATAGAAAAAAGCTCTTAACTTGTCTGTTAGAGCATAATTATCGACAGTGGCATTGTATACGTGTAGCATTTTTTGTCAGAAGGTCATGGATATTTGGCATATCATATGGTGGCTTTCTTTTACTACGTTCCCAAGTTTGGCAACGGTGGCATTCATCATTGTTAAGGTTTTTACAAAAGCTTTTTGAAATAGAATAATTAAAAAAGAAATTACCATTTCAACTATTGGAGGATATTATGAATGAGTGGGACCCATTTTAGAGTTTTGGATGAGTGCTATGGATATTTAGAAATTGTAATTAAGTGATTTAAATAATTGAGAAGTGTGAAATAATATAATATATTGAGTGATGTCCATTTATGCTACCAATATGAGTGGCATAGATGGATGTGGATGCTTAGTAGTTATTTTATGATAACTTCATTAAAGGAAAAAAAATGCAAATACTTAATTGAGCAACTTAAGTTATATGTGACACTTATCATTTGTTCCTTTTAAGTAAGTGACAAGAAGTTTTTGTTTTTTTGTCTTTTCCATATTTTTCTTTTTATTGAATGATGGTTTTTTTTTAAAATATCGGCCTCGAGCTAAGTTAAAGTGGACTTCAAATTTAAAACTGAGGACCGATTTAATTTAGTTTGGGTTTTTTTGGTTCGGATTTGACCGAATCAAAAAAGATTGAATAATTTTTTGTTTGATTTTAGTTATCAGGTTTATTGGTTTTATTTGAACCGTTATGCCTCTAATGAGATGGTCCATAAATCCATTTGAGAGTGAAAGATACTAATATCATCAAAATGTTTACTACCAAAAATAGAACATATTCATATTCTATGTTTTTATTAATAGTAGTTTAATAAATGTTAAAAGTCCCTATCTTTGTCTACTAATAGAGGAATATTCATCTATGGTTATAGCATTCCAAAACACAAGGTCACTTCAGAGACCAAAGCATATCATATTTCTTGCATCATAGACTTGACTACAGAGAAACAATGTTTGCACGAAAAGAAAGTAATAAAACAAAATAATAAATTACAATTACCAATTTAAAAATTGTATACACAATGCATAATATTCTCCAATCGAAGCATATAAAAGCACACTAGCATAGCTTTTATTTTCAAGCATAAATTGAAAGAACCAAACTACAAAATAATATCAACACCAAATAATTTTTTGGCAAGTATGGATCAAAAGGCACAATCAACACCTGATCGTGTTTACAAAGAATTGCAACCATATTCTGAATGGAATGAAGATGAAACAAGTGCCACTCTTGTCCTAATGCTGCCAGGTATATGTTTAACTTCAGATTTCATAATCTTTTTGACCCAACTTTGTATGTATAAAATCATATCTTACATAATATTTTTGTAAATCTCTTCTAAAACATTATATCTGTCAAATGAAAAATTAAATTCATTCATTAACCATATATTGTAAGTACATAATATTAGACATTCAGGCAAGTAAGTACAACTCACATGGTAAAAAATTGTAGAGATATTTCATATGTTCATATGTTGGCGTTGAGGCGTGGATGAGTTTCGCCACATCACTCTTTAAGACAAAAAAAAAAAAGAGAATGAAATATTAAACATATCATTAGTTTAAAGACTATTGTAATAGTTCTAGACCAAAAAAAAAAAACTATTGTAATAGTGTTATTTACGTAAACAACACAAATTTGAACGTGTTTAACGCGATTCGAAATCGTGGTTAGTCATGTTCACTATATGATTAATGAATATAATTAATGAGTTGTAACATATTGTCATATTCATTAATCATCAACTGAACCTAATTAAAAAGCATACTTAAACTGGATAATTCTTCAAATTGATATCCAAAATTTGTTGTCAAATATTTGTGTATCATTTCTATTTGTTTTAAGCCATTTCCTCATTTTCTTTTATATTCATGTATATAATTTCTATTCCAACAAGTACAGGATTCACAAAGGAACAATTGAGAGTGCAAGTGACTTCAAAAGGTGTCCTAAGGATCAATTGTGAAAGACAAGGGATTGAGAATATATGGCATCGTTTTGGCAAAGAATTTCCAATTCCTCCATATTGTGAGACCAATGACGTGAGTGCCAAGTTTGAACGTGGAGTGCTATCAATCATGTTTCCAAAGCTAATAACCCCAGCTAATAAGCCTCAAGAACAAGAAACTATCACAAATCCACCCCAAGAATCTTCAATGCCACAACAACTTAGTGATGAACCTAAGGCACCAATAAAAGCACAAGCACAAGTGGTTGATGATCAACAAGAGGCACCAAAGAAAGAAGAACCAATTATTGATGAAAAAGAAAATAACAAAATAGAAGAAAGAGTTGAAAATGATCAAAAGAAGGTGAGGACTAATGATGAGTTGTTGGAGACAAAAGAAGTTATTAAAACTGCTGAGGTGAAGGGAAAGAGACAAGGCAAGATGACACAAAGATTGAAAACAAGGATTTTAGATTTTAATATAAGTTTGAGATCAAGGGATGATAAGGATGTTAACCAATTAGGTTTTGGTTTTGGTGACATAAAGCCTAAGAAGGGAAAGTTATTGGCGAATATGATTGTGGCAACCTTGTTGGTTTTGGTGCTTGGGGTGTATGTCAAAAATGCATTGTGGTCATAAATTCATAATCATAATCATCTCAAGGAGAATCAAAGGAATTTTTAATCTCATATGCATATTCATTATTGTAAATGCATAAATAAAATCAATAAAGAAGTAAAACAATGTGTTTGTTTATCTATATCTATCTATTATATAGATATATTTTATACGAAAATTGATCAAATTACACTGGTGTTATATTTAATACTTGTACACTGTTTTACACATGTATTACAAAACTCATTGTTGCATTGAAAGTTTATATATACAATATAATCATCATATGTAAATTTAAAATTATTTTATGTGTCAATGAGATATATCAAAATGAATGACTTATATGTTCTTATTAAAAGATGTTAAACTTATTATATCAAAATGATATCAAATTATTTAAGATTCGCATAAAATTATATAGACATGTTCTAGATAATATATAAACTTTCATTTCAATAACAGCTTTGCTACATGGTGTGAAGCTTTTTTCGTAGAAAACACACGAATTATGATTGGGAAACGCTACTTTTAGCGAGAAAACATCCAGCGAAAGCATACCGAAGTTTGTGGATAATTACGCTCCTCCACATTTTACTATTTTAACCCACACCATCCACCATGTATTTTAATAACTACATAAGATTCAATGGTTCAACTGTCTCAGGACATTTTCTGTCGCGAACAATAGCACTTCCCTATAATAATAGTTGTTAAATAAAGAACAAAAGTTATTTCGTGTATGTTGTTTTAGTTTTTTTTTTTTTTGGTACGTTTCTATGTTTGTCATTTTATTTTATGTAATATGATGCCAACTAACCACTAAACAAAGTATCTGTAAGTTTATAGTCTGAAGCATGTTCACAGGGAAGTCGACCAATTATTGATGCCCTTTGCAAAGTTTAGTTTAAGCTTGTATAGTAATTTTATGATTTTTTATGTTATTCCTGCTTATGCCTCCAATGCTTTTTCAGCAGATTTGAGAGGTTTCTTGTTTCCTAGAAGTTTCTGTATTTTATTTGCTTGGGGCTTTTGCCCCTTTTCTTCCAACAAAAACAAAGTAATTAACTATCTTTCTACCCAAAAAATTAAGTAATTATCCATCTTACATTACATAATTTGTCCAAAAGAAACCTTGCATTACACAAGTACCACGTGATACTCGGTGCATATTCCATATGAGCTTATTGATTTTAAGCAGTATAAATTATAAGTGTTATGTTAATTTGCACCTAAAAGCATTTATTAGCAATTTTGCATTAAAAAAAATTAAACTTTTGACTTTAAGACGAATTTCTATTTAGAATTTATTAACAAATGTCCTTTAAACATATGTTAGCATTTTGCCATTTTCCTAATGAATAATCCTAGTAGTTTGTCTAATGATGAATTAATTACTAGGAGTTCTACTCCCCAGTGTGATTATTCACCCGAAAAAAATTCCCGTGTGATTTTTTATTTTGTGGTTAGGCAATAGGCATTAGCCCATTTCTTTCTAAAAAAATAACTTAGTGTAATTTTTAATGTAATTTTTCTTCAAATTGTACCCTTAATTTGAACTCTTTTATTGATAATTTATATTTTTTGAACTAATCTAGTAGTTTTGGTAAAAAAAAAACAACAAAATTATATACTCTTTGAACTAATCAAGTAGTTTTGGTAAAAAAAAAAATCAATCAAATAATAGAATTTAAATTATAAATCAAAATCAAAATCTAAACCAATCTTAAAATAAATATAACAATACCAAATGACAAAATTTATTCAAAACTTCAAGCTTAATTTTTATGGAAGCTGTTATGATCTTCATTCGAGAAAGCATAGTGATTGTCTACACGATGACGACGACGATGATAGTAGTAGTAATAATAATAATAATAGCTCCTCGTGTATTAGATAGAGGGTGGATGTTACGCTTATAGGCGGCATCTTTGTTTATTGATTTCACCGCCTCTTCGCGTCTTGCAAGAGTTTTGGCTATTAATAATGTTTTTTTGAAGGGGCTATTAATAATGTTTTGCCGATTAAAAAAAAAATGGAAATATACAAGGTGAACACAATGGTATCCATAAAATTCGGTAGGATATGTATTAAACATCCAATTATTCAATGTAGTGTCATATTTTCTATAAATTTATTTAAAAATTAAATTAAATTTTAAATAAGTATAAGGGATACGGATACTCAACCAAACTTCAGCTACCTAAGATTTTACCAACGTTTGGCTCGTGTCAAGTTTTAAATAAGTACCGATACGCAACCAAACTTTAACTACCTAAGATTTTACCAACATTTAGCTCGTGCCTTGAGCTATAGGCAAAAGCTCTAGACTAGTCTGTCAGGATAAAGATCAACACTACGAACAAAATCTTGGCTTTAGGTTTTAGCATTACCAAGGTACGAGGTTACCTCATTTGCTACCAAAGCATATTTTTTTTCTTGATGCAGCAGACAGACTAAAGTCATAAACAGAAATAACATAATGTTTGCACGAAAAGAAAGTAATAAAATATATGAACAAAAATTTGCGTGCATAATGTATGCTAAATACGTCTCTCATCAAATCAATTGCTATAAAAGGAATACCATGTCATGACCAAATCATATACTAAGAGGCAAAGATTCATAAAAGCAAAAGAGAAACAAAGGCACAAATAATAAATGGATACAAAGACACAGCCAGAAGCTGATCGTGTCTATGAAGACTTTGAACCATATCATGAATGGGATAAATATGATGGGCGTTTCACTGTTATGCTGCCAGGTAAATGTTATTTCAAGTTTTTCATATCTTGGACTCATCTTGTCAACAAAATGATTTTCTTCCAAATAATATACATTTTTTACTGTAAGGTCACACAAAATAACTCATAAGACAACTATTTTCCATATTTAAAAGTCCTTTGTTTTTCATTAATTTGAAGGTGCATTAAATTTCATCTATTTTCATATCCAAAAAATACATTATATATACTTACTTAACAAGCAGGATATAGAAGGGATCAAATGAAGGTTCAAGTGACCTCAAAACCTGCCCTAAGGCTGATAGGTGAAAGACCGACCTTTCAGAACAGATGGCGTCGTTTTAAATTAGAATTTCCCATTCCTTCTGATTATGACACGGACAGTGTGACTGCGACATTTGAGGGTGGCAAGCTATCTGTCAAATTTGCTAAACTTACTAATCCTAAGGAAACAACAAATCCACCAGAAGAAGCTCCAAGACCAAAGGAACCATCCCAAAAGGTTGATGAGCAAAAGCGTACCCCAAAAGCTAAAGAAGAGAAAGTAGAAACAAAGGAAACAACAACAAATCCACCAGAAGAAGCTCCAAGATCAAAGGAACCATCGCAAAACGTTGATGAGCAAAAGGGTACCCCAAAAGCTAAAGAAGAGAAAACAGAAACAAAGGAAACAACAACAAACCCACCAGAAGAAGCTCCAAGACCAAAGGAATCACCACAAAAGGCTGAGGAGCATAAGGGTGCTCAAGAGGGTACCCCAAAAGCTATAGAAGAGAAAGCAGAAACAAAGACTAATGATGTCTCTGATCAAAAGACACCACCACAGAAGGAGAATGATACAATAACCGAAAAGAGCAGAACAGAAGCTAGCATAGAAAAAGTGGCGGAGAAAGTGAGGACTAATGGCTCAGCTGAGACAATAGACGCAGCAACATCTAATTCTCCTAAAACCAAAGATGCCAAGTTTATTGCTAGATGCAAAACCAGGCTTGTAGATTTCACTCTCTCTAAGGCTCTCTGTAATCAGGATGAAAATGAAGCCCTTGGAAATTCGACCACAGGTCTTCAGTGGAAGAAATTGGTTGCATGTGTCATGCTAATCTTATTGGTCGTGGGACTTGGGCTTTATTGTAGAAATACATTTGGATCGTCTCAGGGAGAATTGGACTTTGAAGAGCTGTTATTATTTCCTTACTGATGTACTAATATTTGTGAACATTGCATTATATTATATTCATATGCGTTTAAATGCATATATCAAATAAAAGAATAAAATTATACATATAGTTCAGACTCTGTAAACTGTACTTTAGTTCAGTTGTCATGTAGACATATTGTATATTTCATAAACAGACATCTATATTCTCTTTTATTCCATTCCATTTTACTACAATACGAAATATTCACATAACAAAAAGGTAATTTTATCATAATTTGTTTATTTCATCTCATCCATTCCGCTCACTATCAGATAGTAACTACATAACCGATCTCCTCTAAGGATGCTTGGGGGCAAAAGGGGGAAGCAAGCGAGAAAATGTAATCAAATTTACTTACAACAGGAACAAGAGACCTCAGAGCCCCCAGCACCAGTGGCTGACATATAACTCCGTTCCCAAACATCTGTAGGAACTGCTTCAGCGTGAGGAATGTGCCGAGGATGTTTTTCTCTCTTATCCCCCCTGAGCTGCTTTAGACCATGCTTAAGTGCTGGCAATAAGGCTTCCATACATTCAGCAACAGCATTCGGGTTTCCCGGCATGTTAATGATCTGAATATTAACAAATCAAATACAACTTAGCCAGTAAATACAAGTCTTAAGTCACTCACTATATGTCTAAATTCAGGGTATACTATTTATAGCAATAATCAAATCATGCAATATTTCGCTTACTAGATATGATACAGCACTAATGCAGCAGCAGTCAGAAACCAACAAGGACTCGTGAATACCCAAGCCAAATGACTGAAAGATGTCAAATACACTTCGAGTATTTTTTATTTCAAAAAATATTATTTGTTTCCACTTTTAATTACAAATCTGTCGGTCTGTCACCTCATCTTATATTTACTATCTCCAATTTTCAAACATTTATGCAGGCTGAAAACAAAACCAAAAAACTATTTGTACTATTTTCTCAAACAAGTCAAAGACTAAGTAATTAGGCAAATTTAACAGCAGATCCTATATGAAAAGTAGAAGCTCAAAAGCCTATATGATGATTAGAATTTTCCAAGCGAGAAGAGTGAAGAAAAACGGCAATTTAAGCACATCATACTAATGTCTAACAGCACATGGAAGATTATAATTTTTTTCTATTCATTTGATAACCTGCAAGGCATTCATCATACAATATGTGTTGGTCATTTAATTAATTTAGACTAACGGGACTTTCTAGCATCTACCATTAATGCTTGTCATGTCACTTTCAATATAAGATTTTACAAATTGGAGAATGAGATATTTTTCTACAACAACCTACAAAGAAAAGAGAAACTTTGCAAAACCAATAAACATTTTAGAGAAAGAAAAAAAATCAATTCTTTTACATAATAACATGGCACTTGAGGTGGTTAATTCACAATCACCCACTTGGGAATGTGTTTTGTGGGTGAGTGGGGTGGGGGGTGGGGGGGCAGAGGATGGTTGACAGACTTGCACAAGTAATTTATATCATACTTCGTAGCAGTTTACTTAGAACAAATAAGCCGATACCACATAGATAAGGCTGATTTCAAAAGTCACTAGATCCACACCTAAAACAGAAGAAACAAAGCAGAAATTCTTATCTTCTACGAGACTGTAGCAAACCACTCGGTACATTCAATGCCCCTTTTGGCATTAACTAATATCAAGTTTGCTCTTTAGTTTGGCATCAACTTTGTGACCTCTTCCAAATAATGATTAAAAGAGATGTATCTAGATGCCATTCAGCCTTATCCAACTTGGAAGACGATGATTTAACAATTATGACAATACTAGTTGATATAACTTTTTCAATATCATATAAATGCTGATGCACATGAGATAGCATATCCAGATCTAGCGTTATTGAGAACAAACTCTAGGTTGCTCCATTCCTCTAGCCTCCACCGAAATTTTTACTTTGGTTTGAAATGCACTAGATTCACCCAATTCACAAATAACAACAAAAACCTATAGCTAGCCTTATTGGACAACAACCAATATCTTCCGTAAAGAATTTGTAAGATACATAAAGAGTCGCAAGGCAATATCAATTGTACCAATAAAACGGTGAAATTGTTTTGTAGAGAGCCAAATTCATTATACTTTTAAAGTAGATACAGATTTTTTGTCGTTTTTTCCTTACCAAGGTTGATCCTCTGATTCCAGCTGCAGATCGTGAAAGCATTGCAGATGGAGTCACCTATTTATGCCAAGAAACGACAACAAAGACACATGAGAAGGTACTGGAAACAGTAGTAAATCTATTATAGTTTTCAAAAATCAGCAAATACCAATTCCAAACTTACCTAAGAAGCAGGACAGAGAAATCATTTGATATCAACAAAATTAAGCTTAAGCATGCATTTAATAGCATCGTTCAAAAAGACTGAAGAGCAAATTAAGAAAATAAAAGGCCAATCTTCCTTTAAACAATGATAAATATGATCAATTCTACTTGCATAAACTTTTATGCACAAGCTCCTAACTAAATCATTTTTTTTACTTTGTTATCAAATCAATGTGTTTCAAATATCACTTCTAGTCCAAATCGATATCATTGCAATGAGCTTGCTATTAGCAGTTTACAAAAGCAGCATTACTCTAAAATCTAAATAAACAGGCTTCTTCCTTTCCAAAGTAACATAGACATAATGATAAAAATTGATGGCTGACAGACCAGCACAACCAATCAGTCTAGACGTGTTCTTTGAACATTAATTTGGAAATAAAAACGTGTAAAAAAATCAGAAATTAATAAAATGAGAAACCACGCCATGCAAAGGACATAACTATAATTTCTAAGTTGACTAACATAAGCATAGTTGCTCATACCTTTAAACTCTCTTGCATCATTACATACAAAAGACCAGGTGTTTCTTTTTCAATCAACTCTTTCGTAGCTTCCGGTGTTACATCTCGTGAGGTAAAGCCAGTACCACCTTGATTGGCAAATACAAAAACAATGGAAGTCAATTCAACACAGCTATAAGTTTTACTCTTTAGGCAAGTTTGGAAGGGAGGGCTTTGGATGAAATGAAGGACCGGGTGGAAAGAATTGAGTGTTTTGGCAGAGGAGGGCTTTGGGGGGTTTAATTTTCTTCATAATACAAAATCAACCTAATTCAGGGGAACTCAAAAGTTGTATTGGAGGAGGGTTTTGGAGGGTTTATATGAATTCTTCAAATTCAATCTATATTGTTATAATACTCTTAAAATTAAAAATTTATCAATTATAAACATTAATTTATCATTCTCTAAAAAATACTCTTCCAGAAAATGTGAAAGATTTCTCAATTTTTCTCTATATTTCCCACCCCTCAAAGCCCTCCCCTCCAAACTGCCAAACAAAGCCTTAGAGAAACTGATAGGTTAGATAGAAATGTACCAAGAGTAATTATAAGATCCATTTGTTCATTATCACTCCATCTTCTTAGAATGTCCTGAATTTTTGCCACATTATCTGGAACAACAGAGGTTGCTACAACTTTGGCACCTCCTAGCCTTTCTGAAGAAGAATTAATAACAGAAACTGCCCTGGGACCACTGTTTAATTGGTAAAGTAGTCAGCAAACTTTGATGTTAATACCAATTATTTAAAAACTAGTTTGGACTGTCTGGTTGAACCAATTATGGTTCAATTACTCCACATATTATATTGTCCAGCTCAGTCATGGTTTGACCAAAAATTTAACTAGTTGAACTAATCAAATCATGACTTAGAGATCTTGCTAGTTTGATATACAGCACGGATTTTAAATCATTGGCGAACATACATAATTGCATTTTTTTTTACTTTAAAAACTTGCTTTTATGTAATCAGATATCTTCAATCAAAATAACTATTGTTATATTACAGAATGGAAAATACTAAGAAACTTCAAGTAATCCATCTATTCCGTTCCATTTCCATTAACTTTGGTTTGGGGAAATCTCCAGAGGAATTTCACTTCAATTAATGTTACACAAGGTAAGTGAAAATTCAATAATATGAAGCTTAAGCTGATACCATGTAGATTAGGCTGATTTCTAAAGCCAATGAATTAACACCTAAAACAGAAAAAACAAAGCCAAATGCTTATCTTCTAAAGCTCCAACTTCACAACTGTTGCAGAACACTCAGTACATCCAATGCCCCTTTTGGCATTGGCTAATATTGAATTTGCTCTTTAATTTGGCATCAACTTTGTGACCTCTTCCAAATAATGATTAAAAGAGATGTATCTAGATGCTGTTCAGCCTTATCCAACTGGGAAGAGGATGATTTAACAATTACGACAATACTAACTTTTTAAATAACATACAAATGTTGTTGTACGTGATATCATATCCAGATCTAGCTTCATTGAGAACAAAAGCTAAGTTATTACACTATTCACAAGTTTTAAAATATTCAAAAGACACTCCCTAACCTTTGCGTTCTCCTATTTATACACGTACTCTTTAACTAATCCAAATAACTAACTATAACTAATCCAGATAACTAACTTACCAACTCTTAGCTACATTAACCACTCTGATTAGTCATTATTCTACATCCCAACACAACTCAAATGTTACACACAAGATAAGTGGCAATTCAATACAATGAAGCCTGAGGTGATACCACGTACATAAGGCTGATTTCTAAAGTCAATAGATCCACGCCTAAAACAGAAGAAACAACACGAAATTTTTATCTTCTAAGCTCCAACTTCAAGACTGTTGCAGAACACTCAGTACATCCAATGCCCCTTTTGGCATTGACTAATATCAAGTTTGCTCTTTAGTTTGGCATCAACTTTGTGACCTCTTCCAAACAATGATTAAAAGAGGTGTATCTAGGATTCTAGATGCCATTCAGCCTTATCCAAATGGGAAGATGATTTAAGAATTATGACACTACTAGTTGATACAACTTTTCCAAGAGTATAAAAATGCTATCGTGTATAAGATATTATATAGAGATGTAGATTAATGAGAACAAACAATATGTTGTTCCATTCCTCTAGCATTCACAGAAATTTTTACTTTGATTTGAAGGGGTACACTAGATGCAGCCAATTAACAGGTAACAATAAAAACTCATAGCTAGCCATATACAGTAGGACAAGAATAAATATGTTAAATACTGCCAATAATCCATTAAACTTTTTATAATCATGTAAATTATTAGTTGTATATAAATGGTGAAGAATCAGAAGCATCTAGAAGTTACTTCATCGAGGAATGCAAAAACTTTGGTTTTAGCCTTAAATATTCCACATAAAATTGTTTGGATACCACAAAAATCAATCAATGTGCTCAGTTTGTTTAATAATGAAATCCAAATTGGTTACAAAAATGCTTAGTCCTGATCTTCCACACTATGCATGTCTCTTTGTTTGCATGCACCCATATGAAATATAAGATGAAGGTCAACAATACCTTCGATCTGGTCCAGCCCCCGCAGCAACTGTATCACTTACTGTAAGAATAGCCACTCTGAGGTCAGCACCGCCAGATGAATCTGTAGTTATTTTATCTGATTTAATTCCTGGCAGAGCAAAGTTTGAGTCTGATGATATATGATTCTTGGCAAAATCCACAGGTCTTAGGTTGGAAATTATGATAGCGGCCACAGGAGTCCCAGCAGATAGAACACTGCCTGTTGCTGGAAACTCCAAAAAGGCATTAGCTGACTTCATACTAAGTAGTCGACTGCTCCTCTGATGACCAGTGCTCTCGGCGACAAAACTGAAATTCATTGGCGGCAAGTAAAGCTCATTCATTAGAGAAACCCGGTCAAATATAGGCATAGCAATTATGCCTCTGGAAAACAAATACATGCGCAAAAAAAATGTGCCATAAAGAAAAGAATCAATAATGAAATTCATCATTAACTTACCCAGGGCTGCCTGTTCCATCATTGTCAGTCCATATAACAGTGGCACGGTGATATTCTGGTCTAAATTGATCTGTCTTTATGGGTTGTTGAAGCCGAGCTTGTACCCTGCACATAAATAAATGAATGAAATCATAGAGAAAGCCGGCATGCCATCACAACAACAAGTGTCCTTTTGAAGTTTATGTACCTCAGATGATGAGGATTTGTCCACCCTGCAAGCTGGCGTATAGCAGGGACCACAAAGAGATGAAAGCAAACTGAAGAACTGACAGGATTTCCAGGTAGTCCAAAAGCTAAAATTTTACTTTTTGTTGATTGAGAGTCAATCTGTGCAAAAGTAAACGGCTTGCCTGGTTTAATAGACACCTGGAAGATAGATCAATCCTGAGTTAAGATAACATGATTTATAAAATCACACCCACCAAAGCATTAGATAAAATTTTAAAATTTTTACTATTTCTACAACTGCAGAAATACAACATACACATTGAACCACCAAACCAAATTACAGGATTGCCGGAATAAACAATAGTAATCAAATAAAATTGTGACATTACCTTATCAAAATGTAATTTTCCTCGCTTTTCAAGCAAAGGCCTAATAAAATCTTTGTCTCCCATTGAAACACCTCCTGAAGTTATGAGAATGTTGATTCCAGAAGCAAAAGCCTTATCCAAGATCCTTCCTTGGAATTCTTCATCATCCTTAGCGATACCAAGGTCCACAACTTTGCAGTAATGCTGTACTGCGGCTGCCAGAAGCATGGCACGATTAGAGTCCCTAATCTGCATAGGATCTATATATTAGCTTATGTTTGTTTTAATAACAACATAATTACATTAACCAAGTAACTCTTGTAAATTACATCCAAAATCCAAACATATAGCCAACAAATGGGTAGTTGAGCAACATGGTAAAGCAAGTACAGTACTGTACAACAAATTTTGAACAATACACACATATACATAGTAAAAAATTCATATCCAAAACATATATTTATTATAATCCAAATGCCTCAACAGGTTCGATTTAAGCTTCAATCGCTCGGCCTCAAGTGAGTTGATTGAGCATTAAAGCTCCAAGAGAATACTAACAATGTCCACGATAAAATTTGTGGCTAGGTCAACCCTCATTCATCAACATATTATGCTAAGATCTAATCACACAGTGACATTAATGTCTGCAATGTTGCTATCATGCTATGTGCTTTGGTTTTAGCAGAGTAATCTGGACTAATATTAAGACATCCTTATTGTTTTTTTTAATCTGATGAGTATTGGAACCTATAAATAAATAAACAAAAGCGCTGGGGAAGGCTACAATGAAAAATGAAAACCAAACATGCATCAGCAGGTTAATGATCTATTAAAGAAAATATCCAAATTGGCAAATTTTGAAATTTATTTCAAGCCATTGTCTCCCCTGTTACTGTTCTTTTAAATCAAATCTTCTCGGTAATATGAAGTTTATAGGTAATCTGCATTATATTACATAATAATCATTGAAGAAAACTCTAGAGCTTATCTAGAACTTTGATTAAAGTTTAAAAACCAGCTTACACATCATCATAGTTTTAATAACTACAAACAATATTGTTCCTGCTACGCATCTTTGCAAAAATTTAATCAACTCATCTCACAAGTCCTAGCCCTCCATAACAATACCTGACCACGACTCAGATGCCCAGTAGATGGCTCCACAAGCTCATCGCCGGTAGAAAGAACAGCAATAGTTGGAGTAGGGTACACCTGCACCAAAGCATAAAGGGGCATATAAAAACTCCTATATAAATAGAACTAAATAAAAACCATGTTCCATTATGAGAAGCTAACTTGAGTACAGACTACAGACTCTACCTTAACCATCGTCGCACCAACTGCAGCGAGCAAGCCAATCTCGGAAGCACCTAATATTTCTCCAGATGTTAAGACCACTGCATCTTTCTCAATATCAACTCCCTATCAATCAACACTTTTTTGGATGAATGAACCACAAAATCATAGATCACCTAATATATCAAAACATCAATATTATAATACATAGAATGCTAGGTACTTAAAAAAGTGAAAGAATATGATGTTAACGTATTTTGATCAACAAATAGAAGTTTATGTTTATGAATATTAAACTTGTGCGTTGTCTGATGCCATTAAAATAGTCACTATGGTTATGTATGTATAGATAAAGCAAGTTCCCAACGATTAGTGTATCTATAGTATACCAATTATAAATATTATATTATATATATGTGACATCTGAGGGATTCGAGTTCCCACCGTGTCATACATTTGATACAGTCAGGAAATCTTAACCGGATAAAAAATCAGATGGCCCATGTTATAATTTTGGCAAATCAGTAAAAAATTAAATAAATAAAAAAATTCCAATGTGATTAGTCAAACAATCCAGACCCTGAGATTGTGTGTATGCAGGAAATCCAAATGTGGTGAACAAGAGGCCATAGCCTCGAAAACAATCCCACTCAAAACAATGCATTGTGCCTATACTTATAAGCTCATAAAATTCAGGAGAATTACTCTAGAGGAGTTATTATAATAAACAAGCATACCACTGGGCGTATATCATTGCCTTGGTTGGTTTTGACCAATATTCTGACCCGGTCAAACTCATCAGAACCACTGTTGACTTTTTCAGTATCTTCAACCTGAACAACTGCATCAGCACCATCAGGTATCGGTCCTGATCCAATCACAACTTACCCCTGTTTAGATAGACAACTTAATTTGTAGCTTCTAGCATGAGCACTTATCTGGAATAAGCGCTTATGCAAAAGCTAAATTGTTTTCATAAACTAAATTACATACCTCCGGTTGTTACATAAGCAACAGTTCCAGGGGACACAGTAACACCAACAGCATCATCACCAGCTCTTGACTCAGCAATCACCGGGTATTCACCAGGCCCATCTCCAGCCACAACCGCATAACCATCCTGTTCCAAAAGCCCAAGCCCGAGCCCGTTTAAGTTTAGTTGAGGGAAATGAAGGAAGGACAAGATAGTAAAAACGAACGAACCTTGACGGAAGCATGGTAAGGAGGTAAAGGATCAACGGCGTGAACGTTTTGAGCTAAGACTTTACCAAGAGCTTCGTGAAGTGAAACGGAAATTGGTGGAAGACGTTTAGCGGCGTTAAGAACCGTTTCGAGAGCGTCAGTGACTGAGATCATTGTGTTCGATGTGATAGATAGATATTGATTGATACTGTTGCTATGTTTTTTTTAGTATATTTATTTTAATTTATCATACAGTATAAGGTATGGATGAACATAAGAAAGGTGACGGTTGTCTCTTCAAAGTGCCAGGAGTCGTGAGAGGAGGTTAGAGATATTGCGAGTTCTTTTCCATTTTGAGGGGATTTCTGATTGTTATGCTCTTTTTTATTTGTTTGACAAAGAAACTTTCAACTAAAAAATAATTTAGGGAATTCGATAAATGGTCCAGATTCATTTTTAATTGTGGGTAGGAATGGAATTTCGGTAAGCTAATTTGTAAAAAAATATATATAATATATTGGGCAAACTAATTGCGAGCTAATCTTGAATCTTAACACAATCACAAATGAAATTGTTTGGACGGACACAACAATATTATAGATTAAATTAAATGATAAATAAATTAGTCACGTCATTAAACCGTTTTCTCATTTTTAAACATGCGTTTGTGTTGCGTGGGCATGTCTAAATTGTTTTAATTTGAGTTTGTCTCTAAGAAGTCATTTCTCGCTAATTGCTTTAACGGTCCTTTGACCCAGTAAACTTATCAGAATAGAATGTATCTTAAATTTCCACATAGGTTTTTTTGCTTACAAAATCTAGCGTAGTTCGACTCAACCCGTCGGAAATAGTGGTTTAAACAGTTCAAGCCGATGAGTTTGATTTGTTTTGGAGAAATGATATTTGAACATCCATTTGTTGACAATTTTGTGACAACTTTCTCTCTCATACTCACATTATTTTTTTACTTTATCTCTCTATTGCTATGGTTTCCGTGTCAATACTACTTTTTCATTGTAAATTATGATTGTCAAATAGGTTGTCACCAAATTGCTTGTTCAAATAACACTCATCTTTATCCTGTCACCCCTAATTATGAAGCCATCCTCTTTATGTAATTTGCAATATACAACACTCACAAGTTACACACCACCAACTATTTGAGATAGACCTCGTTCATAAATTTGTTTTCATTTTCTGAGGAAATAGAAATTTAATTTATCTATAGTATCAAAATTGTAAAATTTATATTTAAAATCTTACTCAAGTTACTTAAAAAAATCTTAAGCAAGTTCCTTCTCATGTTAGTATGTATAACGACTATAATGAGTTTTTTTTTCTTTCCGGATTCGAACTCCGGACCTTACATATATTATGCATTGTTTCTTTTTTTGATAAAATTATACATTGTTTCTATCAACTGAGTTAAGTTATGATGCATTTGATAAATAGATTGCCAAAAAATAATATGAATTTTTTGAGTTCAATTGATATGTATATTGTTGGTGTTAGGGTCGTTCTTATGAAATAGGAGGCTCCGTTCTATTTTTAAAATAGACCCTAGTAAAATCAAAACGCAATTCTTTTTGTGTAGTTAAGCTTCATTAAAAAATCATAATCAGAAGAACTTTTAAACACGAAACAAAACAAAATAAAATTAAGTGAAAGAGAGGTGAAATTTACCTAACGGTGTCGTTTGGAATGTCACTCCTACGTCGTAGGAAAGGGGAAAACGAATGGTTTATGCGAAAAAGAAATAATTATTGTGATTCTTTCAATGAAATAGTTTTTCAAATTGACTAATTAAGTGATTATTCAAATTGATGGTGGTTTAATAGCATCAAATTTATGTCCAGAAAGTGGAACTAGAGTCTAGAAAAAACTCATACGTGTACTGAAGAAAAAAAATAATATAATTTTTTAATTTAAGTGGGGTGGGTATTATAATTTTTTTTGAGGCCCGTAGTTTTTAGAGGTTCAGTTCGGTAGCGCTTCTTGCACTCCCCAAGATCCGGCCCTAGTCAGTGTAAAAAAGTCTTACACATTCATGTAATGATGTATTGTCACGGCATACAATGAGTTAAAAATACATAGTTTATTATACATCATTAATTAATTGATGTGGTAACACATGATTAAAATACATATGTGAGATTTTATAGTATATAAAGTAAACTCTTTTATTTATAAGTTTTTAGTATAGAAAATACTAAAATTATTCGATATATTATCTTTGTTCTACAACAAAGTGTATGTTTGCTTAATCATAAAAAAATAAAAGTGTTGGTTTGCCTATAGCTGTTATAAATACTAAAGAAAATAGTAATTCTATCAAATTATTGTTATATGTTTTCAAAATATCATAAATGAAAATTGGGAAATAATAATTTAGAAGTGATGCACATTCTTGTCAAAAAGAAAGTGATGCACGTAGTAATACACATAGATGCAAATGAAAAAATAACAACTAATATTATATTAAAATTACTTTCATTTCAAAAAGGAAAAATAATCTTGATTAAAAAAAAAGGAAAAAAATTCAAATGTCACATTTTTTTTCAATGAAAAAAACTAAAAGAGCAAACAAGGAAAAACTCAAGGTTGAAGACAAAGTTCTCTTAACATCAGCTCGAGATGGGAGATGGACAGGCTGGAATTATCTTGAGTTTGCGATAAAGTGACATATCAAAATTTAGCAAGTCAATATGTGTAAGAGTTTCTTTCACACTAAGTATAAGCAAATACAACATCTCAATCCCTCGATGTAAGGGAAAGATTGTTATCACTAAGAGGAGCATATAAGTAAGTAGTTGAGGTTAATCCCTGTATAAAAGTTAAAGTTGTTTGAAAATCTGACTCACTAATGATGTCTCAAAATCTATGACCCCAAGTAAGTTGCAATCCATACGAAATAGCATGAAGCTCAGCGATAATGTAAGTAGTATGATACTGTGATCACAACTTCATGCAAAACCAATGATCCAACCACAACATCCGATGAGAAAAAAGTGTTATATTGGGCGATTTCATGCATCTTGAACCATATCTAAGATCATCTTCATAAGGATCGTTATGAAAATCAAGTTTGAGTTTGTGCCAAACTTACATGGCCTTCAAACAATCACGCAACATATGCAAAATGATTTTCAACCAAGTACCACAACAAGAAGCATATGATAATATGTGATGAAAGCGCCGAAGTAACTTATCGGTTCGCAACTTGATGAATATTGTTACATACCAAGTCAATTAGGTTTGATGGGATAATCAATTAAGCTAAAATTGGTCAAAATTGGTCAACCCAACCCATGTACACAACAATATGCCACGTCATGATATAGCCCACAGAATTTCACTTTCTAGAAACTTCAGGGTCAAATAAGTCATTTCAAACCAAAGTCTACATTACTCAAAACCGTGACGTACCCAAAAACCATCGTCATTTTCCGTCAACCCAAAACACTTCTTCCCCAATTCAACCCTTCACAAAACCCCCAAAATCAAATTCAAAATCCCTAAATAAACAACCGCCATGACCGGAAACGCATCATCTCCAACTCCGTCACCGTCACCGGTGCCGTTATCAACCCCCACGATCTCGCGCTCGATAACGCAAACGGTTAACGGTTCGCACAAATTCTTGATCCAAGGGTACTCGCTCGCGAAGGGAATGGGAGTTGGAAAACACATTGCTAGCGATGTTTTCACCGTCGGAGGGTTTCAGTGGGCGATCTACTTCTACCCTGATGGAAAGAATCCGGAGGATAATTCTGCGTATGTTTCGGTTTTCATCGCGTTGGCGAGTGAAGGAACGGATGTGAGGGCGCTTTTTGAACTTACGCTTGTTGATCAGAGTGGTCAGGGGAAGCATAAGGTTCATAGCCATTTTGATCGCTCGCTTGAGAGTGGTCCTTATACCTTGAAATATAAGGGTAGCATGTGGTAGGGTTTTGATTATTTATTTCAAATTTTGATTGTTTTTGGTTTAATGTTGATGATAATTTGGGAATTTTGTTGTTTGGATTTGATGTGAGTTTTGGGGTTTTTTATGCATACTATGAAATGATGAACCAACACGAAAATAAGTTAAGCCTAACAGAGATGAAGATGTTGAAAACTTGACATGAAAAGATTAAAAATTAAAACATTAGAGAGAGAAAGTTGGATAGCACCTATAGTAGAAAAGATGGTGAAAACCATGTTTAGGTGGTTTGGACATGTAAAGAGAAGACATGTGGATTCTGCTAAGGAGAGTAGATCAGATGGAGGGGAGTCAAATCACTAGAGGAAGACCTAGAAAACCTGCAAGAGAAACTATAAAGATTAATGAGTAGGATAGAAATATTGTATTTGATAAAACATTACGATGTTGGTTGATCCATGTGGCCGACTCTACTTAGTAGGGTAAGACTTGGTTGTTGTATGATGAAGTGATGAACAGTGTAGTTTTTGTAGATGATGAACAGTGTAGTTGTTCTTATTTAAAATATTTACTATATTTGTATTATTACTCCTTTAAAAGAAGGTGGTTTATCTCTTTTTTTGGTTGATCGTGCTTGATTATTTTGTAATTTGCTTACCAAAAACATTAAACAGGTGAATTAGAAGGATTGTTTTTAGTTATATGTGTATATGAAATATAACTTTATATTTATGGTGTATATATATGAAATATAACTAAATAACCATACGATTCATGAAGGCTTCATTGGAAAAAAGACTCCATCTTTGTTGCCCTTTCCAGTGAATTTAGTTACTGGATTAGTCTGTTCAGTTGTGTGTGGGGATAACTTGGTTTACCAAAATATGCCTTTAATCATTATATTGTTTTTTAAATCAAGGACAATGCATATGTTTTAATTTTTTTTGAAAGAGGTATATTATCATTAATTAAAGCGGTATTCAGTCATTTTACATCTGTCTCTGAGGGATTTTGATTTCCGTTCTCTGAGTTTGAAAATATCGAACTCTTTCCTCTGAGTTGTAACCTTGTGGACAAGGACAATGCATATGAATGTACAATTTGTGTCAAGATTTGTAAAAATGTTGATCTTGTTTATTTGTTTTTGTAGGGGGTACAAGCGTTTTTTCAGACGGACTTTGCTTGAAAGCTCTGATTTCCTCAAGAATGACTGCTTGAAAATCAACTGTACAGTTGGAGTCGTGGTTTCTGCTGTTGATTGCCCGCAGCTTAACTCTATTCACGTCCCAGAATCTGACATTGGATCACACTTTGGTGCACTATTGGAGAATAACGAAGGTTCAGATGTTACTTTTGATGTGGCTGGAGAGAAGTTTCCTAGTCATAAGTTAGTGTTGGCCGCTAGATCTCCAGAATTTCGATCTAAATTTTTTGATGGCACGGATATGGACACACAGGAGATTGTTGTGACAGATTTAGAACCAAAGGTTTTTAAGGTAAAAACTATTTATTTCTTATTATTTTTTCTTCCCTTTTACTATCTTCTTTTCATGGTAGTGTTAAGCATGGCTAGGATCTACCCTCCGTTATCATGTGTTTATCTGCAGTTTTTTCTTGTTTAATTCTTTTTTTCTTGATAAGAAAAGATTTTATTTGAGGGAATATACGTCCTGATTTTCTGCTTACTTTTACAGGCCATGCTGCATTTTATCTACAGAGATTCCCTTACAGAAGAGGTGGACATGGTTTCATCAACAACATCCAGTGATTTTCCAGTTTCTGAGACATTGATAGCAAAATTGTTAGCTGCAGCAGACAAGTATGGCTTGGAGAGGCTTAGACTGATGTGTGAGTCTCGTCTTTGCAAGGACATCGGTGTGAGTTCTGTAGCCAACATTTTGACCTTGGCTGACCATTGCCATGCCACAGAGTTAAAAGCTGTTTGCCTAAAATTTGCTTCTCAAAATCTAGCCGGTATACCTACTTACTAATCACTTATTTTTGTCTGGTTTGCATGGGTAACTGTGCTAACAATTAACATTAACACTGATGTTTTACCTTACAACACTTGTTACTGAAAAGCGACAAAATATAAAAGAAAAATGCATTCAGCTACAAGCTTCCTCTGCTAGTTAAACAAAGTTGTTTGACATACACGAGTAGGTATGCAGCAGAAAATGTAGATTATATATTCCAAAATAAAACTTACGTTCCTAAATTAAGATGATTCCGTATAATTTTACATTTTGGGGATCTTTGCACTCAACTGGCAGATCTAACTAGTTTCGTAATTAATGACATGACTAGTTCTATATGGAGGGTTTGACCATAGTCCACTAGGGGTTACTGTTTATGTTTCATATATGTCGGTCAAATGCAAACTAGTAGGAATAAGTGATAGTAGAGATAATGCCATGGCAATGCCATTAAACACGAGTACTGAAAAATATGTGGGAAGAAAAATTGAATTGACAACATTTGTTTAGTATTTAATTTTGTGTGAAAGCGTTATTAGTGAACTTTATGCTGCCACCTGTTCAAAAGGAAGTTAAATCTTCAAAGCTTTTTCAGGAACCGAAAGACCTTAGTCACTTATTACCATAACGATGTATTGCTGACTTGCTTTCTTAATTACCAAAAATGGAAAAAAAATCTGACATTGGCAGCTTATGAAATTTAGTGTTACTGACCCTTCATCTGTTCAAATGTTTTTATTTTGCTCTCTTATAGGTATTGTTCTCTTCCACACTAATAATGTGAAATGCTGTTGGATGATTTTGTTTTCTTATCCTTTCATTTTTTTTTTTACTTTTTCAACCTGCTATGTGAAAGACCTTAGTTACAAGTATTTACTATAACGATGCATTGCTTACTCACTTTTCTATTTACCAAAAATGGAGATAATTTTACTTTAGCAGCTGATGAAATTTTGCTTTACCTAGCGTTCATGTGTTCCAAATGTGTCTGTTTTTCTCTCTTCTAGTTTTTGTTCTCTTCCACTCTAATCATGTGAAGTGTTGTTGAATGATTTTGTTGTCTTTATCCTTTAATTTTTTTTTTTACTTTTTCAACCTGCTATGTGCAACATGATTTTTGACAAGACAGTATGACATCATTTGATCTATATAGTCAACCCTGCTTGCTTAGTGGGAAAAGGTTTTTGCTGTTGATTTTTTTACATTGTATGCATTTTGGAACATTTAGACCCATATCTCCTTCCCTCCTCTTGTTATTTTCTTTCCACCACTTTCTTTTTTATTGATTGCTTTTGCATTCTCGATAATTTGGACTTTTTTGTGCTTATATATTTCTATGTCACGCATCACATGCGTTCTACATTTATTCAATTTATTCATGTACTTTCTGATGTCTATTATGTCATCTAAATAGTGAATACAAATGATTTTGTACATTGACAGTCATTCAATGAGGTCAGACCATTGTAGAGGCCTGCAGGTTTATATCTGTTTTTTTCTTTTGTGTTGAAATTTTAGATATAGGTTGGTTGGCCATCTTTTGATCCTCTGTTATAAATCCTTCTTTAATCATGCATTATTAAAACTTTTGGGCATAGAAAATTATTTTAGTTTACTTTGTACTATCCACATGCTTGATAAGATGGTTCTTTTGGTTTGTACTTGTTGCAGCTGTTATGAGGTCGGATGGATTTGAGTCTATGAAAGAAGAATGCCCATGGCTACAGTCAGAGATCTTGAAGACAGTTGCTGGCTGTGAGGGTGATAGTTGCAGTACAGGGGAAAAATCTCAGAGTGTGTGGGCCCAACTTTCAGATGGCGGTGACACAATTGGCAGGAGAGTCAGACAGAGACATTGATATCTGTTGTCTCGCATTGGTATCTCTGATTCTTTTGTAAATGAATGAAAGTGATAATGTTTAAAGAATGGGGATAGGAAAAGGAAAAAGAGAAGGAAAATCTTTTTCCTGCCAACTTCTCTATGTTTCAATAGGAAGTGCTTTAGAAAAAGAAGGTAGACTAGATGCTATGCAGGTTATGTAAATGTCTCCGATGGGGTGTACGTTGTGTAGTGCAGAGTAGTTATTGAAAATGAGCTCTTCTGCGATATACTTTTGGAGAGGATCCAAGTCCATAATCCATACTTTTGAACTGGATGTCACAGTTACTTGACTTTATATATCCAACTGCTTTGTCCCTTGATATCCTTTGTTCAAATCCTAATGTTTGTAGAACTAGGTTCAATAGAATGGTTGCTATACCTTGTAAAAAATATTCATTTTGTGAACATTTTGTGTTTTTCTTTCATTAAACCTCATAAAAAGTGTTAATGTTTCTGGATGGCAATATGCATTACTACCTCGTTAGTTCATGTTTAAGTTAGAAGGAAGCTCTAACCAAGTATTTATGTGTTGAAAGATGGCAGAATGGATTGTAGTGGTTTCAGTAAACATATTGATTGAGTAGTTTTTTTCTCATGTCCAATGAAGTGGAGATAATTTCTGTCTCATATTATCTGCATTCCTGCAGTCGGGAAATCAACATAATTATTCTTCAAGCAAAATAAGATGTCTTGCAACATTAATCTCACTATGGTTGGAGTTTGCTTCTGCTGTCAGTTTTGAATTACTTGACTGTTGATGATTTCCTTTATAATAGTAGTAATATGGGTGATTAATACAGGTTTGGGATCTTTGAGTTTGCTCTTTCAAAAGTCTCAGGTTCGATTCCCTCTGGTGCCAATTTCGATGGGCTAAGTCGAACAAAAAAGGTTTGAAGTTGAAATGTTTCATATCTATTGGACAAAAAAGGTTGGGCAAAATTTATACTTCTACTCTTTCAAAAGTCAGCACTGACAAATGAGCAACTTTTGCGCTGTTCTTCAGAAAGGTTCTAAAGCTTCAAGAACCTGTTCTAGTTCTATGTCCCATTGGAGTTGGCTGACATGGAGGACATGCTGGAGAACTGTTCTTTAGGGAGAACAAATTCTAGCGGGAAAAGGGTCAGAAAAAACATATGAAAGAGAGAGAGAAGATGCAAAATCAGAACCCAAAAACTAAATCAAATGACTTAAATTCCAAATTATATAATTTCAATTGCAAAATCACAAATCAAACAACCAATTCATCATCTTAAATCCGAGTTTCGTTTTCCCATTTGAATCTGAGTTTTTTTCTTTAATTTGAGATCTGAGCTTTTTTCTTCTTCTTCAATATAAGTTTTTCTCTTGATTTTTTATCTCAGATTGGTATGAAATATGTGAGAGAACTGTTAAAAAAATGCAATGACTAACTAGGAAGTTAGAAAAAACAGATGAAAGAATTAAGGAAAAGGGAGGCGATAATGGCAGTTGAGGAGTTTTGAGATAATATAGTATTATGGATAATCTCAAAACGTAGTATAGTGGGTTTGTTATGAAGAATAAATATACTTTATTAGAATAATTATGTAACCATTGGAAAGAATTACGTGGGGTCAATTGTAGGACCCTATGATGTAAGTTAAGAACATAAATATTGTTCTTTGCATTGGAGTAAAAATGGAAGAATGTTCTTAATATATACTTCTCAAATATAAAAAAATATTATTTTTTTATTCCTCCGGTCTCAAATATAAAAAAATATTATTTTTTTAGATTCATTGAGTAGTTAATTTATCTGATCTACATTGTAAGCAGATACGTTAATTATTCAATGAACCTAAAAAAAGAATCTTTTCTTATATTTGAGATCGGAGGAGTATGTGGCATCTTTACACCCCACCAAAATGTATAAAGAACACAAACATTATTGTTCCAGCATTGATGCTCTTACAGTTAGAGAGATTGAAATTTTCCCTTTAAAGCAAAAGCAAGCTTCTCCTTTCCCCCAAGCATTTGCCTATGACGAGATGCTGCTCTTCTTTGCTCTTCTTTGAGTTTTTATAACTTTGAATAAGTTTCTATCTTGTAAAACAGATTGCAGTGTAGTGGTGAAATATAGCTCTCATCCAGCTTTCATTTTTTCCATTCTCCAAAATAAATAAATTAAAAAGTTAAAATCAAATAATGAAATAATAAATAATTATGTACAAAAGTAAGTAAAGATTTTACCCTTTCATAAAGAGATAAATAGACTTAATTGCATTTTTTATTCTCCTATTTCACTCAATCTGAAATTTTGGTCAGTTTTTCCAATTGGAAAATTTAATTTCAAACTTGAGGCCGTGACAATTTGTAATAAACTAAAATAACATATGGCTTATGGTTACACCGACTAGGTGAAGTATTTATTATTTAACTAATTAACTACTGAAGGCATCTGTATCAACTATGATACATTAAATATATTTGTATATTAGTATAATGTATAAAATATAAACTATAGTTTTTATTGTGTGTCCGAGGTTTGAACCCCAGACCTGACATATATTATGCATTCTCCTTATCAACTGAGTTATGTTTATGGGGACAAAGTATAAACTGTAGTATCTAAATAGTTCAAGCCTAGTTTTTTTTTTTAATTATACCTTATTTTCACCGGTGGATGAATAATAGTTCCACTGTTGGAATCAAAGTGAGTTGTGGTGTAACTTATTGATTCAATAGGAAAAAACAACGTCTATCTAAAAATGATGTCAAAACATGTCTAGAAGATAGTACCAAAAACAAATTACATGTTACTTTTTTTTTTCAAGTTACATGTTATTTTATTCATAGTTAACATGATACTTTATTCAAAAAATGATCCTTTATTAATAATAGTTAACATGATATAATGCTAAAAAAATACAGGCGTTTTATTGAAGGAACAAATTATTTAGAAACATTTTTTTTTTGTTGGAATATTGTAGAAATCAAATTATTGTTAGTTCACTTTATAACTGCAGTTCAAGGACTAAGACACACATGTGGTTTGTTGTGCGGCGAGAAAAATTGACTGCGATAGTATTAAGTATGTAAAATTGATTTTGGTTAAAAGTCATTTTGATCAAGAGTGGTTTGTGTTTGGACACATTCATGTAAAAGTGGGTTGCACTTAAGTATGTTTGTAAGAAATAATTCTAGAATCAAAAGGAACAAATTCTAGCTTCAAGTAGGATCAATTCTAAAGGCAGAATCAATCCTACTCGACAACAACCAAACATGTCAGAATAAATTACACATTTCCAAAATCAATTCCAGTCCATTTAGAAGTGAAACCACACATACAAATTGTCCCAATTTCTTTCCGACTAAAATTTTACTTCTCTCAAACACCAAAAACTTAAATAGAAACTGCAAATATTTTTCTATTTATATTTATAAACATTACTTCCAAAAATTAATTTAATATTTATTTATATTTATATTATCGTTTAGGTTTTTATATGTTTTTTATACGTGGACACGTTTTTGTCAAAGAAAAAAGAGTGTAATGCCTAGTCAAAGGGCACCACTTTTCTTGGCCCCCAAGGAATTCGGAACAATATTTTTACTCATCTTACAACTATGTTTCCACACATTCATAAAAACTAACGCACACAAGTCACACACAATGGTTGCCATGGAGATGTGTGATCATTGTTGCATGATTCGTCAAACTATGGCTTATTTAAGCGACGGCGTATATTTCAGGTAAAGTAATAATCACCTGTTTCTTTTTAGATTATTGTTGGTAATCTTTTGTAGAAATATATTTGTAACATAGTAAACAATCAAATTCTATATGTCTGTCGATATTTTTTACTTATCAATCTTTACCTTGTTCTCTTGAGTTGTACCATGAATTATTGATCCAAGTGACTTTCAATGATTTCATTACAGCTGTTGCACTGATTGTGGGAAGGTTCTAAGCGAGTCAATTCCCACAAGCTCGAAGACAAATGAAAGTGATAGAACAATGAAGAGAAAGAGAAAGACCACTGGTGTAAAAAAGACTCAGAAGGAAAGAACAATACGGGAAAAAACAATACGTATGTACTCTTTCTTTCGCTCAATTAGTTGAAAGTGTGTCTAAAGATCTAGTACGTTGTAGTTGTATCCGGTGTCCCGCGTAAGTTTGGTGTCGTGACCAACACCGATATGTCATCGATACTTGTTATTTGATTTTTCTTTTTCAAATTATTATTGGTGTCAAAGTGAATGTTTAGGGTCTGTGTTTGTGTCGGTGCTTTATAATGACAAGTGAAATTGAAGGGTTTAAAAAGGGGGAAATTGATGACTTGATCTTTGTTTATTTCCTAATTAATATCCCAAATTGTCTAATTTACTATGTAGCAACACTTTATATTGAAGTCATGATACGGGTCTGATATGTGTCGGTGTCTGTATTTGCGTTAGTACTTTGTAATGATAGTGAAATTGAAGACTTTCTCTTTGTTTATGCCCCAATTCATACCCCAAACTGTGGCCTTTATCATCAAGAAGAATTCTTTAGTCTATAATATAATTTATAATTACCAAAGGAAAACTTGGATATGTTGCACTAATCTGTGCTATCTAAGGCCTAGTCACATATTCTCTCATATTTGAGTCTATTTTTTAGTTATCTTCAGTATTCATCCTTCATTTTTTTATTCAAGCAATCTTTTTCATTTGATCAAGAAAATAGTTTAATTGATATTGTGTTGTATTGATACTCTTTGCAGTGACACAAGCATACACTTCATGACAAGTAACATTGGAGAAGCACATTCGTTTGGCTTTAATTTGATTTATATTTGTTTGACATTATTTAGAGGGATGATTGTTCCTAAACTCTTTGCAATAAGTAGTTTCAACTTGTAACACTACTCCTATAACCATTGCTTGGTGTAATATTTGTTCGATTCTTTTATCATGTTATCATAGAAGTCTACCTTCAATTATAAGGAATGTGGATGAAGAAATTGCCTCAAGATTATTCTTTTTGTGGGTAAGCTTATTGTTATTGATGCATTATTAAGTATACTTAAGTATAACAAACACAATCAGCTGTTGCTATTACAAGGCAAATGACATCTTGATGGTTAAGAGACTCGAACATCTATCACTTATATTAGACTATGTTAGTAAATCGTGATTGTTTAACCATCTTCGGATGCATGACTTTTTTCTTGTTAGAGGTCATCGCTACATGTCATACTCTTCATAGTGTTGAATCACCACTTTGTACATACGATCAATGTATTTTAATAAAATCAATTCATTTGGTGCTATGATTGATTTTTTTCTTTTATCACAGTATAACTGTCTACTATAAGCCAACACATGAACTTTAACAGAGTCTAGTAGCACTCTTTTTCCTATATAAAAAACATGAGAAGGTGATCTGCAGCCTGCAGTTTGTTCCCCTCGCTCATAAATCACATCATATACTCATTGGACAAAACAATTATTGTATGATTACAAACCTAAATGTATAGCGTTTAGTCATCCATAAAAGTGACTTTGTTTTTAAAAAATAATAATAAATGATCTAACATTCTAAGGATATGTGACTCTTTGTGTCTAAACACGGTATATTTAGTCTTGTGATTATCTAAGACTTGTTCATTGGACGCAAACACAAATAATTTAGTTTTTGATCATACTCGTAAATAAGAAAAAAATAAAAGAGAGTAACTTTTTTTTTTTTTTTTGAATAAAGAGTAATTTTCTTTTTTAAATGTTAGTTGTTATTATAATGTTAGAGGGGATGAAAACAATGTTCGCAACAAGAATCGAACTCGGACCTCCTTCGTAAACTCCTACATCATCCCAACCTCTTTACCATTTTTTTTTGCAGTGGGGTTCGAACCCCAGACCTTGCATATTTTATGCATTGTCCATATCAATTGAGTTAAACTCACGAGGACAACCTCTTTACCATTTGACTACACCTTCAAAGATTAGAAAATGATTGAATTATTTATTTTTATTTATATATGTTCAAATATTTTTGATTTGTTATAGTTGTATTTAATGTAAATTTTATTTTCCCTCAAATATAATAAGCATCTAAGCCCTCATACCGCCGGTTGATGAGATTTTTTTGAGAGCTCTATTATTTTTTTTAGTCTAAATTGATAAATTTGGCAGTCCAAAGAGTAGTTTAATTTTGATAATTTATTTTTCAACTACTTGCTTTTTTCTTGTTTTCTAATTTTTGACTAAAACATACACACCTTTCGGATATATAACCCGAAAAAAAAACACGGTATAGATTATATAATCTAAAATATGCTTATATATTTTCAATAATCAGAATTTTCTTCCATTTCAGCAGTTGCAGATTTTGCTTTTAAAAACAACCAAAAAATAAAGTAAAAAATGATAAACCTGTTGAATAAAATGAAAAATATATAAATTACCACTAATTTTTTTTTAAAAATCAAATAACGGCAATGAATTTTTTTCTAATTTTTATGAGAATATAAAAAAAAAAAAAGTAAAATGAGTCTAAGGGGTTTGTTCCTTAATTCTTTTTTACAATCAACAATGACATGAAACACAAGACACATTAGAGTAATCTATACTATATATAAAGAAAACTACCCCTTTCAGTATTTTTGGGCTGAATTTTTCTTTCCAAAAATGTCATCAATTTTCAATACAAATAACACATGTAACAAATAGATAAGAATAAATTTAAATATTAAAAAAATATAACAAACATGATATGAATATATATATATATATATATGTCTGTTTTTTTTCTTTATCGTTTAAAAAGTGTAACAAACTAAGTGAGTATATTTATACTTAATTTTTTATTATCTAAATTATACTCTTAAACAACTTTTTCTATAATAAAGATTGTTATTGGTGTTATTGATTAGATTGCTCCGAAGCTCCACCCTTCAAAATCCAAAATTTCATCGTTTAAACTCATTTTTCATATTCTTCAAAAAATCAAAAAAATAATTTGCACTAGTTTTATTTTGTTTTTAGAGTTTTTTGTTGGTATATTTATATATATTTTTATTTTATTTGACATATTTTGTCATTTTTACTTTGTTATTTTTAAAAGCAAAATTCGCAAATACTAAAATGAGAGTAATTCTAATTGCTACTTATACGTAAACATATTTTAGATTATATAATCTGAACACATCCAAAAAAGAAAGAACGTTGAACGAAAATGAGAAAAACAAATGGGAGAAGAGCAATTCTAAAAAAATTAGAGCGTGTGAGAAATAAATAGCCTTTAATTCTGGAGAATTACTCTTCTCTCATGAGTTAACTACACTATAAATGCTGAGTTAACTCACGTTGAAAACGCAACATACGTGTTCGGCTTTTATTACCGGAAAGCAATTTTAAACGGGAGAAGAGCAGTTCTCTTAATTTTGTAGATTTGGGCCATGTGGGTTAGAGATTTGATGGCCCATCTAATATTTGATTTCCAGTTGAAGACTGAACCCTAGTTCTTCTCTCCTCACATTTTGCGCAACCACCGTCTACCTTACGAGTGCCGACCACCATCACCGGTCATCTTCAACGTCGAACAACTCAGCTCGTTACTCAACCCAAGGTATTTTCGCTACCTTTCTTCTCATCTCTATTTCGTCCTATCTTTCAATTTTTCACACCCTTCGTTTCCTTCATTGAAGATTCCTCTTCATAATCATTCATTGGATAACATTTCCAACTACAAGTGGAAGTGAAGATGAAAAATTCGATTTTTACGATTCTTATACTTTTAATGTTTGGAGGCTTAACTTGTTTGTTTCCTTGAATTTTGAGTAATTTTTTTCCTTCATTTTTCAGCAGTTGTGTTTATTAGTTAGTATTATCTGTATAATAATTCCCGAATATATCAAGTAGCAAATGATCCGGGATTGGCAACTATGTGTTATTGAGGAAGGGAACAATTACGGTGTCAACATTATAGAGATTGATAATAGGTAAAAAGAATACTTTTGGTCAGTGTTGTTGAATACAGCTATAGTCGTGGCGTGGTGCTATTCCGCTATAGCGTAGCAGAATTTAGTTATTTTAGACAACACTATTTTGTACGAATAGTTGCTGTAGCAGCGCTATTCAGTTGAAGTAGTGAACTGCTTTGCAGAGTTTTAACAATCCGCCCCCTATCCTCGATCAAAAACATTGCTTTTGGTGTCTTTTTTTTTTAATCTGGTTTAGCTTTAAGGTCTCAAAGCTTCGTAGATGTGCTATCACACTCAGTTCTGTCTCTCTCTGTATCAACTTTTTATTATGTAGTTTTGAACAAGTTTAATAAAAGCATACTCTAATAGCAAGTAGTTAATCGTTTGTGCATTCAAAGAATGATGCATGTGCTCTTATTGTGCAATTTGTGCTACATATGATCTCTCTGTCTGTAATAAACATGCAAAGTGCTACAAAATGATGTGCTCTGTAATGTTTTTATTTGTTATTTTTGTATGTGTGTCAAGTATGTGTTTGATTTTTTTTCTTCTATTATGTTCATCCAATTGTTCATTTGTGCGTAAAACTTAAATGAATGGATCATGTGTTGAACTTGGTGTGGTACTGGATTAGAAGTTAGAATCATAAAACTTTTTGTCATTTAGAAAAGTCGGTGTGTGTGTGTGTGTGTGAAGTTTTGGTAGTATACTGCTTTGTGGTTTGATGTTGGACCAAACATGATAACTGGGTTCTAGACAGGGGTATAGACTTGGTATCTAGCTTATACCTTGTGATTTTGTTCAATTTACAATGCGCTTGCATAATGCAGTATTGCACGTACTTAGGTGCCTAATCCACCGCACGTGCTAACCAATGCTTAACTTAATCAGCAGGTACAGAAACAGCTATGGACGAGAATGACGTATCAAACGAAGTAGTGAAAGGGAAGAAGAAAGGGAAGCACGATAAACCAAAACCATGGGATGACGATCCTAACATCGACCACTGGAAGGTTGAGAAATTCGATCCATCATGGAACGAAAGTGGAATGCTTGAAGTCAGTTCCTTCTCCACCCTGTTTCCTCAATATCGTGAAAAATATCTTCAAGAAGCTTGGCCACTTGTTAAATCCTCCCTCAAAGAATTCGGTATCTCTGCTGAACTCAACTTGGTATGTATGCTATTGATATTTCACTTCACGTGCTTCTTCGAATATCTAATTGATTAATTTTTACTCATTGTTAATGCTCTCATTGTTTATCACTTTCACAATTAACAGGTTGAGGGTTCAATGACAGTTTCAACAACCAGAAAGACTAAGGATCCTTATATTATTGTTAAAGCTAGGGATCTTATCAGACTTCTTTCTCGAAGTGTTCCTGCTCCACAGGTTATTCTTATTATACTTTTAGTTGTAGTATATTATAAGTTATACGATTAAGTATCATTTTAGGATTTGTTTGGGTTGACTTATTTGAGGTTATCTACTAGCATACTGTTTGGGAGAGCTTATAAAAACAGCTTACTCGTTATGAAATATCCATAAGTTGTTTTCAGCTTATTTCGATAAACATTGTAGGGTAACTTTTGAAAATAACTTGATTTTAGTTTATCTTTTGTTATAGAAATAGTTTATGCGTAAGCCTATACGATAAGAGCTTATGTTATATGTGCTTAATCAAGCTATTTATTCAAACATGTAATTTTTTTCTTCTTCCGGGAATCAAACTGGGTCTTAGTCTCTACAAAATATCATCTTACCTAATATAGTCCTTCGATAATGTTTAGACTCTAATTTGTTGACATGGGGACTAAATGTAGCTGTAGATGTTAGTTCTTAAATTGTTGACTTCAAGACTAAAATTGATGAATTTAAAAACATATTGTTGTCTGGGCTAAATTTGATGAGATTATTTTATAGGAGTAAAAAAACATATTTTAACCATGTCCAAGTATTTATATGGGTGACTTAAATTTTAGTGTTGTTATTTTATTAATGATTAATGATATATGAAATAGTTGGTTGATTTAGGTGTTTGTCTGTTGATTGTGTTTCTCAGGCAATAAAAGTACTTGACGATGAAATGCAATGCGACATCATTAAAATTAGTGGGTTGGTTCGCAACAAGGTAACTTCAATGAGCTGCCTCTCTTATTTTAGTTGACTCTTTGACTTGTGTGGTTTGTTATGCAAATTGTTTTTTGCTACTCTGTAATCTGCATATGTTTTTTGCTGGTTCTTCCTGTTGCGATGTTCTCTTGTCCTCCCTTCCTTTGTGGTTTTCTTTGTTTTGTTTTAATCTTAGAATATTGAAACCTATGTTAGATTCTTATTTGTTTTGATTCTTAATCCGTAATCCCTTGTGTTGGGTATGTTTGCTGTTCAGTTACCAAATTGGAAAACAGTTTGGTAAAATTGGACTGAGAATATGTGCCTCTAGGGTCAAATCCAAAACTGGTCAGTTTATGTGTCTATGTATGAATAATCAGGTGTTTACCCGTTAGCCATCGCAACTGTGATTTGCTGCAATGGCAGTTGCAATGAAGGAAATCATGTAGTAGTCACCGGCTGCAGTACAATAACGCTGCAATGCTTCTGTTCACGATTGACTACCATGAAAACAATATTAGGATTTACACATGTTAACCAGACTTCTGCAGCAATAATTATTCAACTTTAGTGATCCATCCTTCCGAGGCACCAAATTAATAAGAGTAGAATTTATTAGTTAGTTAATTCAATTAATTTTGTTTGCAGTGAAATTCACTAAACACTTTTAGGACACCTTGTTTGATAAAGTACTGAAATTCCCAAATTTTGTAACAAAAAGAACCATATAACCCCAGAGGTTTTTCCTTCCGTGCTCCAATAAACTCTTTGGCCTTTTTATTCAGCATTCTTGCTCATATAGACATTGTATATAGCCTGATAGTTTTCAAAATAGAAACGTTTCAAAGAAATTAATCTGATGGTGGGAAGCTTCCATTGATATTTGAATGCAGGAACGATTTGTAAAAAGAAGGCAACATCTTGTGGGTCCCAATTCTTCCACCTTGAAGGTATGTTGTGTGTAGATTTGTTTTTTTAGCACTGGGGATTTTTTTATTTATTTATTTATTATAATTTGGTACTGCATATCTTTGTAACTCACTTTTTTCCAACTACAATGGTGCAGGCTCTTGAAATACTCACAGGTTGTTACATTCTCGTCCAGGTAATATTAATTGTTGCCTCAGTCTCTAAAGGCTGGACATTTACTTGCACAAAGATTTGGGCTGAGTCCAGAATCTAATTTTGCTTGTAATTTCACAGGGAAACACGGTTTCTGTAATGGGTTCATACAAAGGTTTGAAGCAAGTTAGAAGGATTGTTGAGGAATGCATGCTGAATAAAATGCACCCTGTTTACAACATTAAGGTTTATAAAATTGAATTTTCTGCAGCTTATTTTATAGTATAGATTTCAGGTGTAGAAAATATCTTATTTATTTTCACATTGTCAGATTCTTATGATGAAGAAGGAACTTGAAAAAGATCCTGCACTTGCCCAAGAGAACTGGGATAGGTTTCTCCCAAAGTTTAACAAGTATGGCTTTAATTATTTGATAATTTGTATATTCAGAGCATGCATCCTCTGCATCAGTTTTGTTGATGCCTCACTTCTTTTTCCAGGAAAAATGTAAAGCAAAAGAAGGTTAACGCTAAACCAAAGAAGCCGTATACTCCTTTCCCCCCTCCTCAACAGCCTAGCAAGGTGAGACAACAGATTTCTCCTTCCATATTGGATTGTTTCCATTATATAACTTAGACTAGAGAGTTCCCTTTTCTATCAGATATTTTCTTTGTTTACTTGTGAATTAAATTCTAAGGCGTGCTTGGTCATTTATGTGATATTTCAGGTTGATATACAATTAGAAACTGGGGAGTACTTTTTGAGTGACAAAAAGAAATCGGCAAAGAAATGGCAAGAGAGGCAGGTGCAGCAGGCAGAAAAAACTGCTGAAAACAAAAGAAAACGAGACGAGTCCTTTATCCCCCCCAAGGTCTTGTGCTGCTTTTTCTACTTTTTCACAAATTTATGTCAAGCATACTGCTTTATAATTTTCTTCATGGTGTTTTATCAAACTTCTATTTGCACTCTTTAGGAACCTGCAAAACTGGTGGGTAACTCTGAGGATGCTAGTAATAGTGTAGCTGAAATGGCAATGTCCTTAAAGGTGAGAGGTTCTATTGGAATTTTCATTTGGCATGACAATTTTTCTTATTTTGTCATTACAAGTTTTCTTTGCCAACTAGTAGTTTATCTTCAATGGGCAATTATCTCACTTGAATCCAAACTGGTTCCTCCACAGGATAAAGCTAAGAAGTTTGGCAAGCGCAAATCTGAAGAAAATATAAATGCTGAGACATATATTATGGGGTCATCAGAACAACCATCAAAAAAGAAACCTAAGAAGCAAAGGTCTTAGCGTGTTCTTCATTCTAGAGATGGAATATGCACACATGTGATGTGAATTTAATCCAAAAATTTTGATCCCATGTCTTGTAACCTGTACACTTCTGGTCCCGATACAGCTTTTCCCTGTCAAAATCGTTGTCCCGCACTTGCTGCGTATAATGTCCAATGTCTTCTTGAGTAAACTGATGACATATATTTGATTTATTTGCTAAATTTGGTGTTATAGTGTTTTGTGGGTTGTGGAAGTAGAATTGAAACATTTAATCCAAAGTTTACTTATTTTCAATGAATACACAACCAATCACATGAATGTTATTAAACAAGGTTAAATGGTTTTTGTTCTTCTGAAATTTATTGCGGTCTCTAAAATTTCAGTTTATATTCCTTAAAATTTTGAAATGGTTGTATTTGGTCCCTTGCAAGTGTCATGTACATATATTACTACAGGCAATCATTTGTGGGATGACAAAACACAGAGGCTTTTAGCTCAATTTCCACAGTAAACGGTACGTTTGTTAAGGCAAGGCACAGTTTTCGTAAGTAAACGAAAGATAATTTTCATATGCATTCATTTTTTTTTTTCCATCTGTGATACCAAAAATACACTTTGTGTCGTTTGAAAATGAGAAATTCATGTGTTCAGCATTAGTAACCTAGGAAGTTAAGTTCTAAGGACAAAATTCATAAAAGGAAAGTATATGGATCATTAAGATATTGAAGAAGAAACTCATGTTCACTCTTATTGTGCTCTTATTTAAGGTAAGAGAGGTCTCTTCTCTTTAGTGATCTAGATTTTTAATGTTGGAGATTGCTAGTAGATAATGTGAAGTTTTAAACAAAAAATAAAGTCCAGATTTAGATAAGAGAGAGGAAAATAATAGAGAAAGGAAATGGAAACGGTTTCCTATTTATGGGTTATAGTTTTTTTCTTCCCTCATAACCCACACATGTACACCTAAATAAGTAGAGGATAAAAAACCTGAGTAATTAGTTATAGGATATGGCCTAATAAACGTTGTCACATAAGTGATACATGAATTTATAAACTTAAGGTTGCTAATGTAAAAGATTTCATCATTTGATTTTATCTACGGATTTGACCAGATTAAAATTAATGAAACCCTAAGTAACATAATATCAGACAAAGGGCAACTTCAAAATAAGAAACATAATATATTGGCGTCAATCAACAGCAAGATCCAATTTCCCATCCAACATTCAAACAATGAGGAAAAAGGGCAAAACATCATGCATCTTAACTTGTGCCCAGTGAGATAATTATGGGTTCAAACTTCAAGAAGGCATCCATGACGCGAGAAGAGTTTCCTATTTCTTTCACTCGTAGGAAAATCAGGTGGAGCAGCTATCTTTCTCAAGGATGGGCTTAAAACTACCATGGATGCAACAACATTAGCATGGACTCCACTACAATCATCCAAATTGATCTCTCTGAGTTTTGTGCAGTTTTTTACCACATGCATCACTCCCTTCTCGGTGACATTCGTACAAAGTTGCAGCGACAGTTTCAAAAGCCCACGACACGTCTTTGCGATTGCATAGAGTGTTTGATCATGTACTCTTGTATGTGTCAAGTCCAACACCTCAAGGTTGGGAACTTCAAAGTCGATTTGAAGTGACTTGAAACTTTTACAGTTGGTTAGATTTAAATGTCTAATCTTACAACATCTCCTTAAAAGTTGAGCAACACATTGGTCGGTTATGCGAGAGCAACGATTCAAATTAAGTTGCAGATTGGGGAAAATGGAAGCAAATAGTATGAGGTTTTCATCTTGTAAACGAAAATTGTTGGACAAACCGAGAGACTTGAATTGAGGGTATGCAACAAGAGAATACCTGGAAGAATTAGAGTTGTCAGTGGAGGCCATGAATTTGTGCCCGATACATGCGAATCTGAGATTGACCTCACTAAGTGAAGGACAGTTCCTAACGAGTGCATAAAAAGCAGAATATGAGAGCTTAATACAATAACTAAGGTTTATAGACTCCAAATTAGGAAGGAATAAAGACAACTCAGCAACATGGTGATCAGTGAGAAAATCAGTTTCTTGAAGGTCCAAATGTTGTATACGTAGACACTTGGATAAAAAAAAGCAAGAGTCCAGAAAAAGTGTAGCCAATGCAATATCCGAGGCCAAGGGTCGTCAAAGGAAGACTTTGCATTGCAATAGAGGAAAGGAAGTGATCGGAGATGTGCCAGCAGGACAAATCAAGACAAGTCAAAGCCTTTAAACTGGTCAAGGAGTGGATGAAATGTGAAGTAACAAACATGGGTTGTGCTTTGGACTTGAGTGAAGGGGAGTGGGACAAAGAGCTCAAGTCGGGTCTCAGATGGAGAGCAGAAGCAATACCGTGGTTGGTAATGCTATAAAGTCTATGAGGATGGCTTCTTTGAGAAACTTACAGTTGGTAAACAGCTGGAAAATGAATTCATCGTTGACATAGCAATGATGAGAAAGATCAACCTTACAAAGGAGTTTAAAAAGTGCTAGGACAACCAAAAGAGCCTCCTCCTCTACTTGGAAACCTCTAGGGTTACTGAGATCAAGTTGTTCGAGGAAAGGGAAACAATCTGCGATGAGCTTGAGATCATGAGTGGTATCGATAAAGCCTATGTTGGAACAAGTGAGAGTGGTAATTGTGGAGGAGGAGGAGGAGGAGGAAAAAGCTCGCAATCCAATAGCGGGAATGGTGGATTGGTTGGAGAGATTGAGAGATGTGAAATAGTTCAACTTTAAAGAAGAGATTTGGATGAGAAGATTGTTAAGGTCACCGTAAAAGTGTGAAAAGTCGAGGGAGGTAAGGTTGGTGAATCTACGGAAGAGACGAGGTAGGAAAGGGAGGGTTGGATGACAGATTCGGAGAAAGAATTTGTGACGGTTAGTGATGGAGAGCAAGTGCTTTGAGACGAGGGAGAGGGACTTCAAGTAGTAGCGACAGTTGTCGTCTTCTAGGTCACTATCCTCGTTAAGAAATCTGAACACATGTTCCCAACAATCATCCGGTAAATCTAAATCTGAATATGAACAACTACGAACTGATTTCGAGTAGCCGCTACTCCTCTGCCTTTTCAATTTCATTGTCGTCGCCGGTGGGGAGGGATTAGGTTTGTTCGCTTAAAACTTGGGTGGATGGATGATTTTTATTTTTCAGAACAAAGCCCTAAACTAAACTCAAATTTATTATTTTTTTTAAGTTATTTCAACGTCCTCTTCTTTCTTAAATCATCCATATGAATTGATTTTCCTTCTTTTTTAGTTAAATAAGTGATTTTCACGTAGTTTTGTTTTATTTCGTTTGTTTTTGTGATTTCGTTGTCTTTCCACTCCGTACCCGTCTATCCCGTCTTCTTATTGCGTTAATGCGTACAAATGACTAACAATAGTTTTTATGAAATTTTGAAATGATGCTACCAATTCATATGAGCTACCATCAAAATTGAGTTTCACTGCACCTACAGAGAGAAACCAAGAGACCAATCACCCAGTATGCCCAACTTTTACGAAACCAAAGTTGTTGATTGTAGCTTCAAGTTGTGATTTAATAAGATGGCCAAATACCACGTTTGGTCCTTTAAGTTTGACAGAATTCTCAAGTTAGTCCTTTGAGTTTCAAAAGTTTTAAATAGATCTTTTTAGTTTGACAGGCCAACGAAAATCAGTTTTGAGTGGAAAACACGGAAGGTTGGGAGAAACAAATGAAAATCATTAAATAACGAGTGAGTGGAATACATGTCATGTGTGTCGTGAAACATTCGCTTGATATTATTTTGCTTTAAATAACATTTTTCTTTCTTTGAATATTGCAGGAACAGACAGAATAATACAGTTATAATTTCTTAGAGCTCAAAATATACTAGTAGAGATGCCAATGTTGACCCTTTCAACAATTTAACTTTAGTCACGTTCTTTTCTTTTCAATTTGCGGGGATCTCAAAGTTGTATGATTTGACACAAACCTATTCATGAGTTTAGAGATGCTAATATATTGGGTGATTTACATGCAAGTCACACGGTCAGTGTCTGTAATTTGTTTTTTGTTTTGGATCGTTCCCATAAGGACAAGGGTTTCTTTGAAGTATTTGTTTGTCGTAAAAAGGGAATTGTACCAATACAAAAATTTGAAGTATTCATCCATTCACTTGTATTAAAAGTTGTTGTAAAGGATATTCTCATCGTCCATTAATAGTTTAAAATTTATAGAATTGTAAGTTACTGCAGTGTTAAGATTAATCCATAACCATTAGATTTAGTGGCAAGTCATCCATCAAGAGGTTCTGATCCCATTCCTCATAGGGATTTAAAGCATGTGTTTGACGTACGTTTAATTGACTAAATAGAAGATAGAAGTGTTTTTCCGGGTACATTTCTCCAACAAAACAGTAGTAAATCTCCTATCCATTATTTGCTGGATCACATGACTCTAAAAATCATCCCAAATCTCTACAGGCACTTTCCACATAGGAGAGTCACAAGATTTAGGCCCGATAGTGATATTAAGATTTTTTTTTTAAGAAGACAACTAACCAATCGAAATTGACATTGGGAGAATTGAACCTGAGACATTGAGAGAAACATATTCAAGGTTCCAGGTCAACATCATCAGACTAACTCAAATGAGTTTCTCTTAATGGTATTTGTTCCAATGAACTCTATACCAAAGCTTATCTTGTTTTTAAATAAGATTCCACAATATTTTCATGAGGAAAGACCCATTCGTATGTCCTGATTAAGACCAAGTCCATCATTCAATTTAGGTAGACAGCAAACATCCTAGTCCTGGTCCAACAAATGAGCTTTATGCCCACAAAACTTTGTCGGATATTATCTATTTCATCACAAATCTCGGGGATCTTAGTTTACTGCATGTGGAAGTAAATAATAGAGTTGGAGGCATACTTTGAGAGAGTGATCATGTCGACCAAGCTTAAGTATCGTTGCTTTCAACCACATAATTTCTTCTTTTAGAAAGCACCGAGAAAAGTGTTGAAGTTGTTTAATGTAGTGTTGGTTAATGCTTACGTAATGGAGATGGATATGTCTACTAGAGAAGGAGGGGGTTATGGAGAAAAATACTTAAAAGTAGAAGTATGGTAAAATAGAAAAATGCTCCGTGTTTACAAAACAATCTTTCACCGATGGGAAGATGCTCAAATTGATGGAGAAATATTATAAGCTTGGGAAATGAGGTAGTATCTAACAATGGCGGTGATTTAAAAATATGGTAACGTTGATGTAGAATTTGATCTTCTTGTTAATCAAAATAAATGGATGATGTTGTTCAGAGGAGTAGATCGTACCACCAAGTGGATTTCATCATTATTAATTATTTTATAATGTGTTTTAGAAAAATTGTGTCTTTCTCTTTTTAAATGAAAGGAATTGAGGTACTTCTAAATGGAGATATCCTAATCCGTCAAAATATATACCACAAAGTTTATTGATGTGTCAAGATGTTTTTCTTTTCCTTTTTATTGTTTTTTTTATGAAATCTTTTCATTTTTTTTTGTTGAAGAAACTAAAATGGAATATATTAATAACAACTGAGACGCCTTTCAAACACAAGGTGTACTAAAAAGGGCGCTCAAAAAACAAAGTGTATGATAAATATATACAAGGACTAGCAATGACTGAAACCCAAACAACACAAAGGGTTCGACCGTCACTGTTCACAACCGTACACAAAAGAGGCGTTATTCGCCTTTAACCACCAATAAGCGTGGAACTTAACTTTTTTCGAAAGCTCCATAATGGAAGAATGAACATTATTAAAAATTCTATTATTACGTTCTTTCCATATGAGCCACACACAAAGAAGCCACAAAAGCTAGAGAAATGATCTACAACTCCTCCTCCCACCCAAGTAATTTGTAAATTGAGAGAAGTGGGTGCTTGGGACGTTGTGATCAACCCCTGGAAAACCAAGCCAAAACCTGACATGCTGCCATAGAGAGCCAAAAAACTGCAATTAATAAACAAATGTTGCGCGCTTTCAATTTGATCGCAACCTGCCACACAGAGAATCATCCACATGTATAATGCCGCGGTTCATGAGATTGGATTTTGTTGGTAACCTGTCTCTAAGCAACCGCAAAGTTAAGACAGAGACCTTTGATGGAACCTGAGAGTGCCATATAAGATAATCCGAGTTATGTTCGGGTAGCAAGTTAACTTATAAGTATTGGGCAATATATAGAGCCTCAACTTAGATAGTTGAGATTAATTAAGCTAGCACGTTACCAAGGCATGTTAGGTCTACGAATGACTAAGAGTATAACATGAACAAGAACAAGTATATAATTATTTACCGCTTTACGGGTAGGCTACGGACCCGTGGTAATTAATCAAGTAAGTATATGTTATAAAGCCTCTTATGTAAGAATTAACCTATGTAAATATGAATATGTCGTGTCTTTTGTTATCCACGTCAGGGGGATACGAGAGGTTCACGTTAGGGGGACATGATACACTCCGCAATGTACGCCCGCACGACATTAAGAGGAGTCCAGTGTTAATCTCCGATAGGAATTTCACCGGTTATTTCATGGGATTATATTCTGGGGTTACTACACTCAGGATTGATCCGTAAAACAAACCAAGATAATTATGTTGCTCAACGCTAACCTCTAACATAATATGGATAATTTATGCAACAAGATTATGGTAGGATTATTTTATGACACGGACATGTATATGATCATGCATCAAGACAACCTTATGATGACTCACTGCTGACGATCTTAGCTTTCCCCCGATTGTCCAGTTAGAATTTGCTATGTATATGATATGGATAAGCCATGATATTGATAGTATTCAGATCTAGCGGTCTTAGTTTCCCCTGACCGCCATGATGTATAGAGCAAATAGCAAGACTAGTAGACCAGGTATATGTTAGAAGCTCTGAAAACGATCTTAGTGTTATATGATCGTTCAGGTATGTAGAGCACACACATGTATAATCAACCTTGATGAGTTGTATTTATAGAAAGGTGACAATCGTATGTTTTCTCTGAGATTGCCCGCAGCCTAGGATTAGGTAGAACTCACTGAGACATTATACCTCATCCCAATCCTTTTATGTTTCAGATCAACAGGTTTTGTGGCAAAGGGCAACAGATATGTAGCCGAATGGATTATCATCAAATACTCGTTCGTATCAGTTGCAGATTATTGTTATGGATTCAAGTGTTTACTAGAAGTTTGTAATGGATTCTAGGATTGTTGTATCAGATATACAAACTTGTATAGATGCTTATATTCATTTGAAGCTTTTATGTTGTAAATTTTAATGTATCTAGTGCTAAGATAACACACATGCTAAATATTCTAAATACATTTAGTATGGATGTTACACCTAGCAAGTTTTAATTTTCAATATAAATGATACCTTGTGTCAATTTTGAAAATGAGACTTAATTTATGACCAAAACTTTTGGTATTCTCCTTTGTTCCTACGAAAATAAAAATAAAAATGTGGGTATTATTTCCCTAAAAAAGATGTGGGTATTATTGGGTAAGTGGGTTTATTAGGTTTGAGTCTGATTTTACCCGAAACCCATTATTTTTTATGGGTTTTCCATTTTTAAAACCATACCCACCCAATGACCCAACCCAACCCACTTTTTTGGATTTTTTTTATGTGGGTTTGATTGGATTTTTCGGGTTGACCTAACCCATGTACACCCCTGCCCATAATAGTTGTTATTATTCATCGCGTTCACAATTGTCTGACAATCACTTTCGAAGACTACTTGATTTGAGCCACTGTCTAGAGCAATTTGTACGGCTTGTTGAATAGGAGTAGCTTCACATTCACCTGCGGTTGCAATAGAGGGAAATATCATGGAATGTACTTGAATAAAATGTCCAAGGTTGTCTTGAAAAATAACACATACACCCGATTTACCTTCAGCTTCAAAACGAGCACAATCACTGATGCACTTCAACCAATCTGCTTGCGGTTTTATCCAAGTTGAAACAATAGTTTGTGCATCATTGTTAACACGGTGGCGCCACATATAATCTCGAATCGTATCTGAAGCTAAAACACAAGTTGTCTTAACATTAACAGGGTTTTGCTCGCAGAAAAAGGTATCGCGCACATCAAACGCTCCACAAATAGCCACAATCGAGCATGATCTTCCACGTAAATGGTTGCAAGAATGGTGAAGATAATAGATGAAAAACTATCACTTGTTATCATGAACGATTCTATTTTCTCCCACAAATTTCCTTCTTTCCGACAATCAATAGCAAAATTGCAATACAAATATATTTTACATACATTTACTCGCCTAAACAACGTTTTAGATATAAAAAAAATAATTAATAGCAAGTATTAATATGTTAGCATTTGTTGCGGGCTAAGACCCCTTCCTTTTTCCTTCTAATAAACTATATATAGTACATTCTGCACATTCTTATATATATAATAAAATTATTACAATTAAATGTAAAAATTAATTTATATAAATTGATGGTGTAAATTCTTTTACACATGCATTCAATTAAATTTTGTTAAGTAAATATTTTTAAAGTTATTTTACGAGTTAACCTAAAACATAACATTGTAGAATGAGTTGAAAGAATGTGGTGTACAAAAGATAATTATATTGTCGATATATACTAATATTTTTAAGAGAAATGATATTTGAACATACATTTTATGACAACTTTCCCCCTCATACTCACATTATTTTTAGTTTATCTCTCTATTGCTTTGATTTTCGTACAAATACCTACTTTTTCTTTGTAAATTATGATTGTCCTATAAATTGTCAACCAAATAGTTGTTCAAATAACATTCCTCTATTTTTAAATATTTTTGAATCCATCCCTGATTGTGGTGTTTTGCACATCTACATTTTATCTTCTTATGACAATACGCTTCTAGAAATGATATTATCGTACATAATAATAAAAAGATAGAAGAATTATTATTTTTTTTTTTAGAGAAGACAGCAGAACATGATTGACTATTAGAAAATTTGATTAATTATGATATCAAATGAAAAGAGTTGGTTCACACCATGTTCTTGGAAGAAAACACTCACATGTGTCACATGATTCATCCAACTATACCATGGCTCATGTTCATGTAGGAGTTACACTTAATTTATCTTTAATTTATAATTCATTATTAATAGAGCATTATCACCAACTAGAGTGATAGAACACTTTTTTGGTTTCTCTTAGAAAAACACATTTTTTTTGTTTAATATATATTTAGTGGGTGTTGCAATCAATCATGTGGACTCTTATCCGTTAAAAATAATGTCAACACTTATAAATTAAAAAATACAAAATGTTTTCTTTCAGAGGAATACGAAATGTTCTAATAAGATTAGGGATGTCAATGGATACCTATAGGTACGGATAGAATGATAGTTGTACCCGCCTCGTTGGATAAACATGATATTCGTGCCAGCTCCGTACTCTTATGGGTACCTACATGTACCCGCGGGTATAAAGGTATCCATGGGTATTTATAGGTAAAAAAATTAATGACCAAAAAATTTCACTTTTAAACATTCATACATAATTCATTCAAAATTTCATAAATCATATATAATCCATAGAAAATTCACAATTCTTACATAATTCATAGAAAATTCACAATTCTTACATAATCCATAAAAAATTCATGATTCATACATAATCCATATGATATGTTGAACTTAATAAGATGAATTAAAAATAAAAATAGGTTATTAATGAGGAATCTTAGGTGGACAGTAAAATTTCCTTCAATAAGGTAACAACTTTAAGTAATAAGATATATAAGGATATTTTAGTAATTTACTTAATTTATTGTCGGGTATAGGTACCCGTGGGTATGAGTACAATCAAATCCGTGTCTGTATCCATATACTAATGGGTAGTCAAATATCCGTTTAGCTACCCGCCCCGTGCCCGTGACGGATTTTACACACAGGTACCTATGGGTATGGGTATTTTTGCCACCCCTAAATAAGATCATTTCTTGCGTTGGCAAAAAAAATCATTCCTTGTAACATCAAAAAAAAAAAAAATACAAAATCATTGTTAATGAAGAAGGGTTGAATACGGTCTTTGAACCAAATCTTTGGAAACATTGATGACCAATATCACTGTCCTTAAATTTAAATAATGGTTTTAACTCAACTACAAATATCACTAAAAAAAAAAACACTCAACTTCTAATTTGATGATCGTTAAGTTGAACATTTATTTATGGTTATTTGAATTTAAACCTAAGATCTCCTCTTTTATATGTGCGAGTTTTTATTGATGCTTATTATTCCATCTATCAAAATAAACTTAGGGTGTGTTTGAGAGATTAGGGAAAATATACGGTTGTAGAAAACGATAATTTTTTTTGAAGGATGTAGAGAATGATAAATGAAAGTTTGTAGTTAATATATTTTTAATTTCTTGACCCAAAATAAATATATATATATATATATATATGTATATATTTAATTTTAAGAGTGTTATAACAACATAAATTAAGTTTGAAGAATTTATCTAAACAACCTAAAACCTCCAAATTTTTGTCATATACAAATTTTTGGGATCTCCAAATTAGAGAGATTTTACGGCAGGAAGAAAAGTAAAAACTGAAAAATTCTCCCATCTCAAAATTCTATATTCTTTTATTCCTTCCGGTTTCTCTTATTTTTCTCCACTTTCTCCCTCCCCACTCTTAAGCTCTCAAATAAATTTTCGGATCCTTTTAGCGTATATTTGGTTCCTCTTATAAAGATGTCAAAATTGATTCTAAATTATATAAAATTGATTTTGACATGTTTGAATGATTTCAAGTAACACTAATTTTGTCTTGAAAATAATTTCTACTTAAAAATAAGATTTGTTGTTTTTATTTCAAATAACTTTTATATAATTGTATCTAAACACAAACATTTTACTTCAACTCATTCTTACTCTGAACAAATTTTATATAATCAATTTCTTCAAAATCAATTATTATCACCACATAACCAAACATACACCTCATAATTTAATCAATATTGTTCCAATATCTTCTTCATGAGTAAACAAAAATAAAGATAATTTTAGTACAATATTGAAGAATAGATCTACCTCTAAAGTCCTAAACCATACTTTAACACTTCCCCACCCAAAAGCCACTTTAAGAAAAGAAGAACAACTTTTCCTTTGATGAATGTTCTAGTTTTAGTCACACACACTTTACAAAATAAAAAATAATGAACCCTCTAAAAATAAAATAGTAAAATAACTAAAAAAAATGGCAACAAAAACAAAAAAACACCAACGAATATGGGTCCGGTGGCAACGCAGCGTTCGCTGGCTCAAACACTATAACCCATTCATTCATTTTCCATTCGTTCATTCTCCATTCGTTTTCTCTCTCTGTACCCTTCTTTCCCTCTCTAACACCAATGGACCTCCATCGCCGGCCGCCGCCAACCACCACCGGCGCCGTCGCGACCAACCCTCATTCCCACCGTCTCAAATCCCGTTCCCCTCCACCATCACCATCACCAAAAGCCTCCGACGCTCTCCCTCTCCCTCTCTACCTCACCAACACCATCTTCTTCACGCTCTTCTTCGCCGTCGCGTATTATCTCCTCCACAGATGGCGTGACAAGATCCGTAGCTCCACTCCTCTTCATGTCGTCAATTTCACCGAACTCGCCGCCATTGTTTCCCTCATCGCTTCTTTCATCTACCTTCTAGGTTTCTTCGGTATTGATTTTGTTCAATCGTTTGCAACACGCGCTTCTCATGATGGTTGGGACCTCGATGACACCGTCATCACCACCACTACCACCACCCCCACCCCCAATCAGCCTCTCCGCAAATTCACTTCACCAGAACCCTCATTATGTTCAGAAGAAGATAATTCAATTGTAAACTCCGTCGTTGAAGGTAGCACACCTTCCTACTCACTCGAATCGCGGCTCGGAGATTGTTTCCGAGCTGCCGCGATTCGTCGTGAAGCTTTACAGCGAACATCAGGAAGATCTTTGGAAGGTTTACCATTAGAAGGATTTGATTACGAAGCGATTTTAGGGCAGTGTTGTGAAATGCCGGTAGGGTATATTCAAATTCCGGTGGGTGTGGCGGGACCATTGTTGTTGGATGGATTTGAATATACAGTTCCGATGGCGACTACAGAAGGGTGTTTGGTTGCTAGTACGAATAGAGGGTGTAAAGCTATATATGTTTCTGGTGGTGCTGAGAGTGTTGTTTTGAGAGATGCTATGTCTAGAGCACCTGTTGTTAGATTTTCTACTGCTAAAAGAGCTTCTCAGTTGAAGTTTTTCTTGGAGGATCCGTTGAATTCTGATACCTTGGCTGTTGTTTTCAACAGGTTTGCTTCTTTTTTGAATTTTGATTTTGAATTTGGTGAAATGAATATAATTCTGTTTGGATTATCGGCTTAATTAAGTGTTTATGTATGAATCATTAATAATATAACTATTTTCATATACCTTATAAGTTGTTTTCATAAGTTTTATCAGAGAATTCGTCATAAGTTGTTTTCATAAGTTCTTCTAAACAGCGTTAATGTCGGTTGATTAGCCCAAATAAGGTAATTCAAATTGGCTCTTATTATTGGTATATGAAAGGGATAGCTTTGTTGGGTTGGGTTGTACTGTCATGTCATTTTCATTGAATTATGAAAATCTTGCATGTGGGAAGGTAGCCAATGTTTCTAATAGTGAAATTATTGGTATTTGAAAGGTATTGGTTAGTTTCTAAAAATACATGTATCAATGTTTTAAATTTTTTGTCGCGTAGCGATGTATTGTGAAGAATTGTGGTTACATTTGCAGCCTCAGTTGTGACCACAATGTGGAGATATTTAAAGCATTTGAAAAAGTAAAAGTGTTGTTTTTAACTTGTTGTCGCGACTTGGGATTTGAATTCCATAAAGATTCATTTCCCGCGTTCTGATATATTGCAAAGAATCATAGTCAAATATGAAACTTCAGTAACAACTACAACATGGAGACAGTAAAAACTTTGATGTCGTGGCATAAATTTGCAGACATTTTCTTTTACGAAAATCCTATCGACAATAATAGGTGTAGATGTGGTTAATTTGATTCTCTTAATTGATCTCATTTATTTTGTTTGCTGATTCGTTTTTGTTTTTTTTTTTTCATTTTACAAAGTTTGACACCAATGTGTTTTTCGATGTTTAAATTTATTATTTGTTTTTGTAAATTTGAGTAAAGAAAATAGAGGATTGGATTTTGAAATTGAATATGGTTTATTGGGTTTTTATACAAAAAATAAAATAATTTATGGTGAGTTTTGGTGTTTGTTTGATGTGGTTTCAGGTCGAGTAGATTTGCCAGGCTGCTAGGTATTCAGTGTGCTATGGCTGGGAAGAATCTTTATATGAGATTTACATGTAGTACGGGTGATGCCATGGGGATGAACATGGTCTCCAAAGGGGTGCAGAACGTTCTTGATTTCCTTCGAAATGATTTCCCTGACATGGATGTTATTGGCATATCAGGTAATTTCCGTTGCCTTTTGGATAGGATTTCCTTGTTTCTTCTCTAGTTAAGCCTGCATGATGTCATGAATACCATTTGTTTTGCCTGTGCTTCACACATTGTCCCTTTCATGGAAGTGGTCCAATTACATTATTTACACTTGTTTCTTTCATGAAAGTGGTCCAATTGCATTTTCTTATCTTTTCCATTGTCATCCTTGATTTTATCCATCTTTTATTGTTATTGGTGTTATATGATTTGAACTGGTAATTTATTCCATAAATTCAATACATTGGTGTTATTGTAGTTTCACTTATGAATATGAAATTGTCAAATTGAATTCTCATACAAGCTTGTTTTATTTGTTTTATCTGCTTTTTGAGAAAAGGGTTATGCAAAAGCATGGTGTGAAAATTGAACTTTGGCATTGCTCTCGAAGTCACCACAAATTTATTTATATTTCTAGTTTGATTAGATTCGTAATGTGTTCTAGCATTTATTTCTTTTGTCGTGTCAAATCCTGTTTGGTATTTAGTCTTCCAGTTAACTTGCATCTTCTGAATGTGTTACTATCTTAATCTCCTTATTTGGTTATTTGATTCCTGTAATCACGGCATGCCAAAATAATTTTAATGGGAACATTGGACCAAAAATGTGATGGTTGTTTGGACTGACTTGATTCTTTAGGAAATTATTGTTCGGATAAGAAACCTGCCGCAGTTAATTGGATTGAGGGACGCGGGAAATCAGTTGTTTGTGAAGCAATTATCAAAGAAGATGTGGTGAAGAAGGTATTGAAGACCAATGTGGCTTCCCTAGTGGAGCTAAACATGCTCAAAAACCTTGCTGGTTCTGCTGTTGCTGGCACTCTTGGTGGATTCAATGCTCATGCTAGTAACATTGTTTCTGCCATTTTTATAGCCACAGGTCAAGATCCAGCTCAAAATGTTGAAAGTTCCCATTGCATAACAATGATGGAAGCCGTAAATGACGGGAGAGACCTTCATGTTTCAGTGACAATGCCATCCATTGAGGTGATTTTGCATCCCTACAGTTTATTTTAATCTTAAATTTTTCCAATTTAATAGCTCTAGGCCTAAGTTTTATATGTTTTTTTGACCTCTCAGGTGGGTACAGTAGGGGGTGGGACACAACTTGCATCTCAATCTGCTTGCTTGAACATGCTTGGTGTGAAGGGTGCAAGCAAGGAGGAACCAGGATCAAACTCGAGACTCTTGGCAACCATTGTTGCTGGAGCTGTTTTAGCTGGCGAGCTGTCTCTGATGTCTGCCATTGCTTCAGGGCAACTAGTCAACAGCCACATGAAATACAACAGATCATGCAAAGATGTAACTAAAATCTCATCTTGAGGGTGAGGCCTTGGTTGCAGTCATTGTTTATGTTGTCAAAAATAAAACACAATAGAGTCTTTTTCAGCGCAGAAACCGGAATTTAGGGAAGGAAAATAGAAGACATTGGATTCAATTTGATTGTTGGTATCCATATCTGGCTTTGTGTTGCTATGTGTAATATTTTGATAGTACCTGTTTGGTTGTCCTCTCCGGACACTCCTTTCAGCCGAGCCATTGGTTGGGTGTTAACCTTCTCCATTTCCTTAATCAAGACATTGGAGTGTTGTATTATAATTCTTTTCCTGATATTTATGTTTAGTATATATGTATCAATGTACTATTGTCTACATTTATTACCTTTATTTGATGTAATTGTGGACCAGTTAGTTAGCCGTGTGGTTTGATGAATTTCCTTTTGTCGTACTTGTCCACATAGTACCCATGAAATGAATTTGACCATGTCTTTCCTATGATTTCTCATTCAGTCACTATGGATGTTGGTGTTATTAATATTCTGTTGTCTTTTTTATTTCTTGTTTCCTGTGAAGTCCGGATACAAGATACGCTACGGCACCAATACGCCGATACGGAAAATTTTTAAAAATCAAGGATACGTTAATAAAAAATATTATATATTCGTGATTTAGGTCCTGTTTAAGAATAGCCTCGTCCTCGTTGTCATTTCTAGGACCAAGATTCAAATTCAGTGAATCTGTATTCCCATCAAAAATGACTATACGTTCGACTATTGAGGAACGAATCTGATATCAATTATTTTTAATATGCTATTAACAAACTCAAGAAACCAGTATTGACGATTAAGAGTATGATGAATATTGGTGATTAGTTAATTACATACACAATATATTCCAAAAAGAGCACCGTCAGTGCTATATTATATCCAAAAGGAACATTGTTAGTGCTATAGTAATATAGAGTTTTTTTCTTATTTTTTAAAAGAAAAAACAGAAATCAAAATAATATAAAATAAAATTTATATTATCTGATACTCTTATGATACGTATCTGATAATTATTTTTTAAAAAAATAAAATTTAATCATCCAATGCTCTTCCGATACGTATCGAGAAGTATCGGACATGTATCGATGTAGAATACGCAGGAGATATGGTACGTCATCCATTTTAAAGTATCTAAACTTCATAGGTTGTTTCAAACTTTGTAAGGTTACCTATTTCATTGGCACTTTGCTACTTCTGTTCAAGCATAAGAATATTTTTTTTTTTGAAGACAGAGCATAAGAATCATCATTTAATCACCCACAGTCCTATTGCATTGCAATTACGATGAATCCACAATGTTAAACTTGTGAATTGACGGGGTCTAAACTCAAAAGCCGGGGTTCACCAATAACATGTGGGTTGTTTAGGGTAAAGAATTAATTTTACGTAACATTTTGCATGAGTGAATTCTAGCTTAGCAACCAAACCATCTATCTACTTCAACAAACTGTGATGAACACAATTTTCATCAAACATCTACATTGTAAACAGGACAGATTTTTGCTCTCTCCCCGCAATTTTTGCTCTCTCCTCTGCAATTTTTGCTCACGCCCAACATGTTTTCCTGTTGTACCCTGCGTGAGTTAAGTCACGCTGCGTGACTTAACTCACGCACGTTATGAGCTTTGCGTGACTTAAGTCGCGCACCACTGATATGTGTGCGAGTTAACTCACATATGTTGGCCGGTGGTCAGAGCTGAAGAACAAACGTTTTTTTGGACTGTGGTCAGTTTTTCAACATGCAATCCACACGTTTTTTTACCAAATTTTACACATTTTTTGACCACATTAATGATGTTTATAACTTATACTACCATTCCTACCTATAAATACCCCTCCATACTTTCCTAATTCCTCACATCATATCACTTTCTCTTCTTCTTTTTTGCTTTTATACTCTCTAGGCTAGTTTTACCCCTTTAGGTATATAGTGAGCAGCCTTGTTGGGGGTAAATAGTGGTCAATCGGGTTGGGGAAAAATACATCATCCCTTGAGGTAAAATTAGGTTGTTTTCTTTTACTCCCAAAATCTTTTTACCATGGGTAAAAAGAATCACCCTGGGGGGATAAAAGGAACCAAATTTAAATTTACCTCAAGGGATCTTGATGTCTTTTTCCCCAACAGGACTGATCACTATTTGCCCCAAGAAGGCTGCTCGTCGTATACCAAAGAGGGTAAAAAGAAAATAAGTAGATTACTGAATTCAAATAAATTATATGTATCATCTATTGTAATGTATGAATGATATTAATAAAACGAGAGTTATATTTATTAATTTTGTTTTTTATTTGTAATTATATTTGCATTTATTTTATGTTTATGAGTATGTATTGAATAAATAAATATTGAATAAATAAAATCGAATTTATTTTCTAATTTTTTATTTAATGAAGAAATAAATTAGAATAAATATTGAATTAGAATAAAATCGAATTTATTTTTTAATTTCGAATTTATTTTAAGTGCTTAAATAAATTAGAATTTATTTTCTAATTTCAAATGTATTTTAAATGCATAAATAAATTTGAATATAGCAAATAAATAATTTAGAATAAAGTGAACAAATAATTTAGAAAATAAATAATTTAGAATAAAGTGAACAAATAATTTAGAACAAATAAATAAAATAATTTAGAATAAAGTAAATAAAATAATTTGAAAATAGTAAATAAATTAAAAAAAAAGTCATTGTGCGCCACTTAACTAGTGTCACGTAACTTAACTTGCGCATTGTTTTACACTTGCACAAGTTAACTAGCGCATGGACATTTTAGGTATGGTTGCAGGGCGCGAGTGTTTTGTGCTGGGGGATGAGCAAAAATCCAAATGATATCAATAGGAGCTTGTTTGTGGGAGTCCAATTAAAGTGAGCGTATAAAGGCAAATATTTAGACTTGATCCTCTCCTAAAAATTACCCACCATTACATGTTGTATTCGATCTTTGTCACCAATATGAGATATGTCGGTCCACATTAAATTTTAACAAAAACAGATGATTCATGTATGCCAACAACTGATGATTCATAACAAAAACAGCAAAAAAACATGACAAATATTCTAGTGGCACATGTAAGGGGCCAAGTGAACAAAGCATTCTTAAATTCGACAGCAAGTCAGAGAAGCAACTTGCTTACCAACCAAATCATTGAAAGCTACAAGATGTATTTTGGAGATAAATCCTTCAGGTGTTTAAATTAAGGGGGCGTTGAAAGTGCGATTCAAATAGAAGTGATGTACTTGGAGTGTCTTAACCAACGATTTCATGAAAGTGTATTATTCACTGCAATTTCTCTATTTTTTCATATTGGAGTTTGTTTGAAGGTAGAAAATTATATTCTTGAAATGATATTTCTCGCAATATAGTTATTAGGAACATTATTTTCAGATATAATTCATTGAATTTTTATTCTTTTTGCTAATATAATTCATTGAGTATTTCATGGTGTTTCTTAGCTTTGTATGAAGTGGGAAAAGCAATTTTCTAGTTCTGGGTACAGAATGGGCTTTTGGTCCTTAGGCCCAATAAAATGAAAATGAAGCCTGGATTCAAAATAGACAGAGATACCATTTTGTCCAGTGAAAACAATCACTCATTCTCACACTGCAAAAAAGAAGGAGCCAGAAACTGGTACTCGAAAAAACTCTTCAAATCTTAAACCCTAATAACTCTCTCTCTTCCTCCTCCATCATCGTCTTCAACCATGTCTTCTATGCTGGTAAGCTCTCTCTCTCTCTCTCTAAATCTTCTTCGTTACTCGTTTCTCTAACTTCCCTAAACCTAACTTCATTTCTGAAAATGCGTTCGGTTATGTAAAACAGCAACCACAGATCATACTACTGAAAGAAGGTACAGACACATCGCAAGGGAAGCCACAACTCGTAAGCAACATCAATGCTTGCACCGCCGTCGCCGATGTCGTTCGAACCACCTTAGGTCCTCGCGGTATGGACAAACTCATCCACGATGATAAAGGCTCGGTCACCATTTCTAACGACGGCGCTACTATCATGAAGCTTCTTGATATCGTTCATCCCGCTGCGAAGATCTTAGTTGATATTGCTAAGTCTCAAGACTCAGAGGTAAACTCAGTAACTAACTTACTAACTAACTCCGATCTCATCATTTTGCAGAAAATGCATTTATACTAAAATTGTTTTTGATTTATTTTACTCTGTGCTTAGATCGGTTTTTTCAAACTTGATTTGTTATATTTAGTAATTGTATTTGTTTCGTTCAGATGATTAAGATTTTGGAATTAAGCCTTTAATTGCTTATTTAAGATTTAGTAATTGTAGTTGTTATATTAAGCTGCCCATAGAGAACTTAAGGAAATAAGCTGGAAACTACTTATGAACATTTAATAAGCTGTTTCCAGAAGCTCTCCCAAACACTCTGACAAGTGCTAGTATTTTTGTTCAATTCATTTCTATAGGCTTGTATGGATAAACAGCTTATAGAACAAGAGCGCGCTTATCATGATAAACGCTTACGTATAAGCTTGCATAAAATAACGTTAAATAGTTTTTGTATATTGTACAAGTTGTTTTTATAAGCTATATTGGAGAACATATGAAAATAAGTTGAAAAAAGCTAATGAAAATTGTCATAAGCTGTTTTCATAAATTCTCCCGAACAGTCTCTCAAATTTTATGCTAGTAGATAAGCTCAAGTAAGCCAATCCAAACAGGTCCAAGTAAGCTTGAATTTTTTCTAATTAGCTGTAAGCTGTTATTATATACCCTAGAGAACTTATGGAAATAAGTTGGAAACTACTTATAAACATTTCATAACCTGTTTCTATAAGCTCTCCCAATCAGTCTCTCAAGTGCTTATGCCAATAGATAAGCTCATTTTAGCAAATTCAATTAAGCTCAGTGTATCTTTGTTTCAATGTAAATAAAGTATTGTTGTTGTGAATGTGAAGGTTGGCGATGGAACCACCACTGTGGTATTGCTTGCAGCTGAGTTTTTAAGAGAAGCAAAGCCTTTCATTGAAGATGGTGTTCACTCTCAAAATTTAATACGAAGTTATAGGACTGCAGGCTCCTTGGTACGTACTTATATATCAAGTTCTTAATTGTTTTTATCATTAGTAAGTTCAATGAGTTAAGTTATGTTTCTGACTTGTTTTTCCGTGTATATTATAATTTATGTAGGCAATTGAGAAGGTTAAAGAGCTAGCTGTTAGCATTGAGGGAAAAAGTTTGGAAGAGAAGAAAAGTTTGCTCGGAAAGTGTGCTGCTACAACACTTTCTTCAAAGCTTATAGGTGGAGAAAAGGAGTTCTTTGCATCTATGGTTGTGGACGCTGTAATTGCCATTGGAACTGATGATAGGTTAAACATGATTGGAATAAAGAAGGTAAACTCTATTGCTTATTTTACAACGTTGTCTCCATTTGCTACATTATCTCTTTTTATTGGTAATGCATAATTCTTTTTCAATAGAAAATAATTAATTAGGAAAATGAGTGCAAACGAGGAGGAAGGATCAATGTACTCTAAAATAGTAAAACATACCACAATAGCTCACCAGTATGGCAAGGCCCTCCAATCACTTCGCATAAATGTGTACGCGCACTTCAGTAAATGAAATTAGAGTTAGAAATTGCAGTCTGTGTGAGTGTATTTCTGCAGGGTCAAATTAGAGGATTACTAGAAGAGTTGAACTAATATGTTTTATAATTGGTTGTACATAGAATTTTGAATGTACTTTGGAATGAAATATGCTCGAGTGTGCTTTGGAATGAAGTATTAATTTCATAGAATTTTATATCTGGTTGCTAACAACTTCATTAGTCAGTGTTGCGTTATCTAGACACTGTGAAAAAAAACGTTCGATGGCATGATAGAGATCTGGATTTTTATGTCTTCTCTTTCTGATTTCTTTTCCTGCGGTTTATTCCAGTGGATATCATTTTAACGAATGCAAGTTGCATTTGAAGATTTGTAAAGCTGGTCTGTTGTAGTGTCAAACCATATAATCACCATTCTAATAAATTGCCACTCGCTGTGCCTATGCCTATACATTTCATTCCAATTTCCCGATGTTGACAACATCATGCAGAGAACTATGAAACACCTTCTCAATTAATTTCCCAAACAAGTGCTATTTTTGCAGTTCTCCAAATATGTGGTTGTTGTTACTAAGTTCTTCCATTTCCTAACTTTGTAATCAAGTTTCAGTGAATTTTCTTCTCATTTAGTAAGATTTTTTATTTGCTGTAAGAGTG
>Ga0315914_1000122_pt1 | contig 70663 bp, 52 predicted proteins | sample MpolenodulesMG_FD_203920 | JGI IMG/M metagenome (GOLD analysis project Ga0315914, IMG submission 203920) | Medicago polymorpha root nodule microbial communities from Los Angeles, California, United States - elongated nodules | ecosystem: Host-associated > Plants > Roots > Nodule | place: USA...
TAATTTAATTATAATCGATAATTATAATCGATAATTTTATGTAATTATAAAAACAAAAATTAAATAAGAATAAAAGAAATAAAAAGTGGTGGGGTAGAGTGTTGAATGAAAAACCATTGGAGAAAGTAAAAGTTGAATGAGTGTTGAATAAGAGAGAGAAAATGATGTGGAGTGTTGGGAATTGAAAAAGTGGGTGTTGAATGGTGTTGAAAGAAAAAACCATTGGGGTTATAAAAGAGATTCAAACAGTTGCTGGAAAAATCGCACCTCCACACATCCTAAACAGGCCCTCGGATTAAGACACCACAAATCGATGTTATAATCAATATTACTTGATTTAATCCTATGCCATCATTGATCCCATTCATAATTTTCTCTTGTATTTTTTTATTGTTTTTTTCCACTATTACACTTGTATTTATTAAATTTCATCCAACTTAATGATTACACTAATTACAATTAATAAGGGTATTTTAGTAAATAATATTCATTTTATCATTGAAATCAACACAATTATCATTTCCTTAAAAATTGTGCACAAACCTTAAACAAGTATTATTTTAAGACGGAGGGAATAACTTTATAGCTTCATTTCCCAAATCATCATTTATAATTATAATCTTACAATTCTTCATAAAAATTTCCCTCCAAAAATCTATTTCTATTAATTAATCATTAAATTAAGAAAATAGAAATTTAAATTTTAAAAAAATACTTACACATACAACATAAAAAAATAAAAAATAAAAACCTTCATATTATCCCACTATTCTCATGATCAAATTATCCACAAACAACATCACCAATAAATACACTTTATACACGAGTAAATTCATCATTAACCAACTATTGGAACCACAAACCACACCTACTACATGCAATTGTTACAACAATTGCATGTTTACTTTCCTTATTTCTCGATACATTTATCTTTTTTTTTCTTTCTGTCAGTTATTTCCTTCTCTCTTCATGTATCATCTCGCCACTCTCTCTTCCTTATATTAAAGTTGTTGCTTGTTGATTTTTATTTTTAATTTATTTTTCAGAGGCAACACTTTTGATGCATGCACACAATATTTGATAAAAAAGTTCAACAACTTCTTTATTCATTCTTATCCCATGTTACTACTTTATATAATAATCTGCCCCGAAAAAATAAAGAGAAACAATATTTGGTTTTCGTTTTGCAATGTTTGATACAATCTTAGTCCATCTTTTTCCGCTTGAGGATTTCATTTTCATTTTTCCATATTCCTTTTGAATTGATTTTAATCTATTTGATACAATCTTAATCATGCCATTTTTCATAACTATGAAACTCTTTTTTCTACTTTTCTTATTTGTTTTTCTATCTATGCATTAATTACGATCGGATTTTACAAATGTGTCATTTTTTTTAAACAAAAAAAAAACTAGAGGTGCCGGAGAAGGCATATCATCCATACTATATTGACACCCTACAAGTTCTACAATAACTTTTCCCTCTCAATCTCTCGTTATATTAATTAAATCAAAATCAAATCGTTTTTAGTTATAATCATATAGATACCCGGCCTCCACAACTCAATTATTATAATCTCATAAGTTCTACCATAACTTTTCTCTTCAAATATACCATCAAAGCCACGCAACATATGGAATCCATGTCCCATCTATCAATATCTACATGTATGTAGGAACCTAAATAAGCAACATAATATCTAGAGGAAGGATGAATGACACTTAAGTGTCGTTGACAAATAATAAAAAATTACAACGACATTTGGGTGTCGTTTGATAAGAGAGAACGACAATTGATTGTTGTTCGGGAGTGAGCAATAATAAACTGCTGTTAGAGACATTTTTATTTATTTTAGATCGACCGAGAGAAGAAATGAAACCTAGAGTAATTTTCAAAAAAAAATTCATTTAAACATCCAATCTCAAAAGTATAGAACTAGCGGTCCTAACCCATAATTTTTTTTTAGATAATTATATATAATACATTTTAAATGGAGATATTGTCTTTGTGAACTTAGATCAGTTGGTAGGTATATTGCATAATATATTCAAGGCTGAAATATTGAAAATCAACCTAAGCCAGTAAAGTTGAAAAAATTATATTAAAATAAGTTTAAGGTTTCTTTGAATAAATTATGTCTTTTAATTTTTTTTTTGAGGGATGTCCCTTAAACTTTGCTAACATGTAATTGAGTTTTTTAGACTACCTCGAGTGACCTTTACCTTGGTTTAAAAAGAACTTAAATTTACTTAATTTTTGCTGCAAACACTATTATAGGTATATCTAATCTCCATTATCACTACCAAACACAAAAGAGATCTGTTTGCTAAAATGCACATACTTGTCTTACTCAAAGTCACTTTTTGGATAACATAGGAGGAGGGCTCTTTATACTACCCGTCAATACCCTAAACAAGAGACAGAATGCCCCATATGTGGATGGAAGTAGCAATGCATTCTGCATAATTCATGTTCCTTTTACTAAAAGTTTTTGTCTCAATCTACTTTTTTTCAACGATGGTCCACAACTTTGACCACCTTGCAAATCACCAAAAAATTTACTCCATTTGTTTGTTTATTTCCTTATTAATTAAGCAAAATAGAAAAAGTTTAATTTTGATATGTGTAAAAAGTTTTATACTATTATCAATTTATATTATCTTTATTATATTATTGTTAAAGATAAATATGGTTTGTTACAATTTAAAAATAACAAATATTTATATCTATAATTTATCGTTAAAAATTAAATATGATTTTTTCAATAACATAATTTGTTTTTTGAACAAAGTTTTTTTTTATACTATTGTTGTTATTGAAAAAGATAAACATATTTGATTTTTTGAAAAAAGTTAAACACGTTTGTTACGAATTGAAGGAAAATAACAAAGTTCTTGTGAACTTAAAAAATAACAAAGTTCACATGATATATACAAAATCTGAGGTTCAAAATTCAAACCTCGGCCATCAAAAGAAAAAAAAGAGAAGGAAAGTAACAAAAATATATAAAATTGTTTATTTTGTTTTGTGTTTTTTGTTTTATGTTTTTTAATAAAAAAATTTAGTTGTATTTCCATTATTTTGTTCTTGATGAGTTGTGGTGCAAACAATTTTCCTCTTTCCACTCTCTCCAAATATTCTCTTTACAGTTTCCTGCAAAATTCTCAACATCGATCTCTCTAACCCCTTTCTTCCTTCAATTCAACAAACCCTAACCATTATCTCAATTTCCTGGTAATTTTTCCTTCAATTCTAAATTCTCTATATATTCCGATCCCGTCAATTGAATTTAACAATTCTCAGATCTCGTTTTCTGATTCAGTTATTGCTCCTTCTACTTAGGGTTTATCTTCAACATCGAGATTTTTCGATAATTTCAGATTTTTCAATTACGATCTCGAGGTTTAGCTATAACATCGAGATTTTTCGATAATTTCAGATTATCGGAATCAGAGTGTGAAATTTTTGAAGAATTTTGTGAGATTCAAGTGGAAGTGTTAGGTTTAGGGTTTTAGGTGATGGCATCGAATCCTCCATTTCATATGGAGGATCAGACGGATGAGGATTTTTTCGATAAGCTTGTTGAGGATGATGATGATGTGGGGCCTGTTAAGCCTGTTGTTATTAAGTCTGGTAATGATGAAGGGAATGATTCTGATGATGCTAATGCATTTGCGAATCTGAGTATAAGTGATGTTGATGCCGGTGCATTTGAGAATTCGGTTGTTGGGGAAAGTGGGGTTGAAGTCAAAGAGGAATTGGGTGTTGTGAAATCTGATGTGGGTTTTGTTGGTGGAGGTGATGATGATAAGGAAGGGAATTTGTTCATGGGTTCTAGTTCAGTTGAGTGTGATAGTAAGACGGAGCTCGGCAAGGAAGAGATTGGGATTGGATCGGAGTTCACTGCCGTTGCACCTGTTGGCGAGAGCAATGAGGTTGCTAGTTTGGGGTTAACGGACATTGCAGCTGTTGGCGAGAGCAATGAGGTTGCTAGTTCGGGGATTAAGGAGAAGGATTGGAATTGTTTCAGTGCTGATGATGCAAATGGAGGTGGCGGGTTTGGATCATATTCTGATTTTTTTAGTGAGTTAGGAGATCAATCCAGTGATTTTCCGGCGATTTCACACGATAATTTAAATAGTCAGGTGAGTCCTGTTATCGAAGCTCATAATGTTGTCTTAAATAGTTCGGTGGATTACTCGCAATATCAAGGAGTTCAAGGTTATGATACGTCTTTTGATAATCACACGGGCAAGCAAGGTGATGGCTTAAATACTTCAGTCAATTATGTGCAATATCAAGAGGGTGGTGGAGCTTATGATGCATCTTCAAACCAACATAATAATGGACAAGATCTGAGCAGTAGTCAGAATTGGGAGGATCTTTATCCTGGCTGGAAGTATGACCATATCACTGGGCAATGGTATCAGATAGAAGACTACAATGCAACAGCTACTAGTCAGCAAACTTTTGAAGCCAATACAGCGGTGGATTGGGCTGCTGCTTCTGATGGAAAAACAGAGATCTCTTATTTGCAACAAACTGCCCAGTCTGTTGCTGGAACTTTGGCAGAAACAGGCACAACTGAAAGTGTATCTAGCTGGAATCAGGCTTCACAAGGAAATAACGGGTACCCGGAGCATATGATTTTTGATCCTCAGTATCCTGATTGGTATTATGATACAATTGCCCAAGAATGGCGCTCATTAGCAACTTACAATTCACCCGTTCAATCTTCTGTTCATGGACTTCAAAATGGGCATACTTCTACCAGTACTTCCTCCTTTAATGATAATAACAGTTTGTATAGTGAGTATAGCCAAGCTGGTAATAATGTATCACAGGGTGTTGGTAGTCAGGCGGTGAATGGTAGCTGGAGTGGTTCACATGGTGTTAATCAAGCTGGTAATTATGATGGATCACATGGTGTTGGTAGTCAGGCGGTAAATGGTAGTTGGAGTGGTTCACATGGTGTTAACCAAGCTGGTAATTATGGCAGATCACAGGGTGTTGGTAGTCCGGCGGTAAATGGTAGCTGGAGTGGTTCACATGGTGTTAACCAACAACAGGGTTTTGATATGTATACGACTGAGGCTTCCACTAAAATAGGGAATAATACAGCTTCTGGTGGTAACCAGCAAGTTAACCATTCTTATGGTAACCAGCAAGTAAATACTTCTAGTTCCTTTGGATCGGTTGCATTATACAATAATGGATCTTTTGAACCCAAAGCTTTTGTCCCTCACAGGGACATTGCCCAACAGTTTAATCATCAAAACACAGAGTTTGATAATGGAACTTTTGCACCCAAAACTTTTGTTCCTCAAGGGGACATTGCTCAACAGTTTAATTATCCAAACACAAAGTTTGATGAACAAAAACAATTCTCGAATGTTTTTGCTGAAAATCAGAACTCCCATAGTTATTCTCAGCAACCAGTCCAGGGTGGACATCAATATTCTTATGCCCCTCATGCTGGAAGATCATCTGCTGGGCGTCCTTCTCATGCCCTAGTAACTTTCGGATTTGGTGGAAAACTCATCATAATGAAAGATCCAAGTGCTTTGAGTGCATCATATGGAAGCCAGGTTAATTCTTGATTCTTTTCAGTTTTGATCTAAATTTGATCTGGTTTCTGAAAGACTTGGAGGTTGCTTTTGTTTCACTGTTTGAAAATATTTTCCCTCGTTTCTCTTCTTTCCACAAAGTTATTCTTTAAATTATTAACTGATATATATTTATTTTATCTGAAGGATTCTGTACAAGGTTCTATTTCTGTGTTGAACTTGATGGAAGCTGTCACGGGAAACAACAATTCTTTGACTGTTGGAAATGCTACTGGTGATTATTTTCGTGCTCTAAGCCAGCAATCTTTCCCAGGTCCATTAGTTGGCGGTAGTGTTGGAAGTAAGGAGCTGTACAAATGGTTAGATGAGAGGATTGCACGCTGTGAATCACCTGACATGGATTATAAGAAAGGTGAAAGGTTGAGACTCCTCCTCTCCTTGCTTAAAATAGCTTGTCAGCATTATGGAAAATTACGTTCTCCTTTTGGTACAGATACCATACTAAAAGTAAGTTACATCTTCAGGCATTCATTTGTGTTTTGCTTTATATATCTTTTTTAATTTTAATTGATTTTTCTGCACCACACTTTCCTAGTTTGATCAACATTCTTTTAAGAGCTGTATTATTCACAAGACTATGGAACAATTTGAAGTGTAAAATCTTAGGTTAACTTTCATAAATACAAATCCTGGAGACCTGTGTTTGCTATATATTGCAATATTTCAATCTTTTAATCACCTCCTTTTGAAGTGGTTTTTGACGTTATAATTACATTTGCTCTGCAAATGATTATGTCTTATTCTTTCTGTTTGGCTAAAATATCATGACTGGCTTTACTAATCACACCTTTAGGTAGCCGGCAATTCTGAGTCATATTATTGCCTGAATACTACTCATGGGATCACTTTCACATTTGGTAACGTTTTGTGGCTTTCATTTTGAAACAGGAAAATGATGCTCCTGAGTCAGCAGTTGCAAAGCTTTTTGCATCTGCCAAAGTTAAGGGGACAGAGTTCACTCAGTATGGGATGCCAAGTCATTGCCTGCAAAATTTTCCTTCTGAAGAACAAATGAAGGTGTGTATTAATTTACTCCTGTCATGATCCCCCTTTCACATTGTTTTGTATCTTTAACTGATTTTGATTTGATCTAGGCAATTGCTTCTGAAGTGCAAAATCTTCTTGTCTCTGGCAAAAAGATGGAGGCTTTACAGCGTGCACAAGAAGGGCAATTGTGGGGACCTGCACTCGTTCTTGCTTCACAACTTGGTGAGCAGGTCAGATGCCAAAATTTCAGAATGTTTAATACTGCTGATGCTCATATCTGATCTAGACGGTCCCTTTTGGGTCTTACAATATTTTTCTCGTACCTCCTTTGTTAGAGAAATAAATTTGGTCCATATTTGCGATGCAGTTCTATGTTGATACAGTAAGGCAAATGGCACTTCGTCAGTTGGTTGCTGGGTCACCTCTACGCACATTATGCCTTTTAATTGCTGGGCGACCAAATGATGTATTCCCTACTGAAGAAACCTCAATTAGTGGGCATCCTGGTGCTTTTGGTATGCCTCAGCAATATGAACAGGTAATCCCAATAGGATAACGGAAGAAGCCATACAATCTAGTTTTTCTACTACGTACATTTGTTCAATAGTTGCAAAGGGTAGTGCTTTTGTTTGACTTGGAAGCTAAAACTTAAGTCGTTGCTTGCAATTTCAGGCTGGATCTAATGATATGCTTGAAGACTGGGAGGAGAATTTGGCTGTAATAACTGCAAACAGAACCAAAGGTGATGAACTTGTAATGATGCACCTTGGTGATTGCTTGTGGAAGGAAAAAAGAGAGGTATAATTCTCGTTCTTTCATTTTTTCTGTTATGATTCTGTACCTTTCCATTCTGCTTCTGATTTGGGAGTCATATTTTAGATTACTGCTGCACACATTTGCTATTTAATCGCTGAAGTAAACTTCTCATCATACTCGGACGCGGCAAGACTTTGCCTAATAGGAGCAGATCACTGGACATGTCCTCGAACTTATGCTAGTCCAGAAGCTATTCAGGTAATTTGGAATCTCCTTAGTTCTTAAGTTACTTCGACCACAATATTTGTCCGTTTTGTTGCATGCACGTGTTTTAAGTCCTTTTCCTGGAAAGTATCAAGTGTTTTTCTGCCCCTACTCTCTTGCTTTGTCAGGAAAAGTTTTTCTGGTTGTCAATCACTTGAGGTTTAGGGATTTTGCAAGGTTCAACCAAGGGTGTTTGTTGTTTCATATTAGTATATATACATGCTCAGGAAGCATTGAATTTAGATAGCCTTAATACTAGATAAGAGAGTCAAAGTTCAAAACTACTACAACTAAAGAATCAGAGGTGTAAAAGCACTGAAGTTGATGATAGATGATAAAGCAGCAGCACAAAGTAATATACTTATTGAGGTCAGAACAAGGCTGAGAGTGAAATGCATAAGTTGATTCACAAGTTGATTGATGAGATTATGAACTCCAAGAGCATATTGAATGAATGGAGGCATAATATGATAATATTTATCTTCAAGAGCAAAGATGACATACAAAATTACAGACTACATGGGGACCAAACTCGTATCTTATCTTGAAGCTTTTGGAGGGGGTAATTGAGTGGAGATATAGTCAGAGCTGCATTACCCATAATCAATTTAATTTTTATGTCGGCAAAATCGACCATGAAAGCTACATATTTTTATGAAGATTGATGCATAGTATCAGGAGTATCGGGGGAATAAAAAAAAGGCCTGGCCACAGTTTTCTTGTTGATTAATTGTGAAGAGACAGACAAGTGATAGGGGAGGTGTCGTGGAAGGATTTAGAAGAAAAAAGGATATTTGAGTAATTTAAAATTTGTATGAATGGTCACTACTCACTACTAATCTTATGAACACAAGGTGGAAATACAGACTTCCCTATAGCTAAAGGGTCATCTTTGTGCCTATATTTTTTCTAGTTTGGTTTTAGATGCGCTTACTGATCATGTTCAAGAAAAAACGTTGCAGCACATTTTGTGTATGCAGATGATACGGTTTTAGTTGGATAATAGAGAGAAGAAGCCATTGGAAAGTTTATAATCGAGTAACATGCTGGTTCCGCCTGTAGCAATAAAATATAGTATATTGAATGCAAGTTTAGTAAGAAACATAAAATATTAGCTTAAGAGACAAAAATGGTAGAAGATACCATACCACAAATCTAAGGTTCTAAAGATCTTGGGTCCATCCTTCAAAAGGACTAGGAGGTGTCAATTATGGGATTCAATTAGGTTGGATGAAATGAAGGTACTTTTCAGTGTAATTTGTGATAATAAAGTATCACTAAAACTTAAAGGAAAATTCTACTGCAGCTATTAGACCTGCATTGTTGTATTACATGGAATGGTGATCAAGTAAAAGACTAAAAGAAAATAAGATCGGTGTTGCCAAGATGAGACTGCTACCGTGGATGCGTGGTTACACAAGAGAAGATAGAATTAAGAATGATGTCATTATAGAAAATGTAAGGATATAGCTCTTGACGTAAAATATATGTGAAATCCCTACTTAGGTGGTTTAGGCATGATGGGAGAGAGGCATACATGCACCCAAAAAAAAATCTATCAGTCAGTCCGTTGAGCGATATTTTAGAGTTCAATGGTCTATCTTTATATATGATTTATGACAGGGCGTTAGAGGCATGCACGCTTCATTTGATTCATGTACTAGAAAAAGCTTTGGTGGTTGTTACTTGTTAGATGGTCTACATGGTTAAGAAATCACAATTTCTTTCTTAATTATCTCCAGTACTGGTTTTATCTTCAAATGAATAATCTTTTTTAAATCAACCTAGTGATTTGTAAGCTTCATAAATGACCTATCTGTATGGTATATTAAGCCACCTCAGCAACTATTGCTTTCTAAAAGAACATGCTTAGTATGGTTTGATATTTTCTTTTGTATGTGTCTCCGAAATAACTCAAACTTATCTGATGGGTGCTTGGACAGAGGACAGAGTTATATGAATATTCAAAGCTGCTTGGAAACTCTCAGTTTGTTTTGCATTCATTTCAACCATATAAGCTTATATATGCACATATGCTAGCTGAAGTGGGAAAGGTTTCGGACTCATTGAAGTAAGTGCACAGACTATTATCTGCGATATTATTCTCTACATGATCTATCTCATTGTTGTTTTTTATCTCAGGTACTGCCAAGCAGTACTGAAATCCTTGAAAACTGGCCGTGCTCCGGAAGTAGAAACGTGGAAACAGCTGGCATTAGCTCTCGAGGAGAGAATTAGGACCCACCAACAGGTACTTCCCTGCCCTTCATTAATTCTTAATCATTTTGATAATTTGTTACTTACCCTCTTGTATATTTTGTTCAGGGTGGATATGCTGCAAATTTAGCTCCTGCAAAATTAGTTGGTAAATTGCTCAACTTTTTTGATAGCACTGCACATCGAGTTGTTGGTGGTTTACCACCACCTGCTCCCACATCATCACAAGGAATTGTTCATGGAAGTGAACAACATTACCAGCATATGGCACCAAGAGTATCCACTAGCCAGTCAACGATGGCCATGTCATCTTTAGTTCCATCTGCTTCACTGGAACCCATAAGTGAGTGGACAGCTGACAATAATAGAATGGCAGCAAAGCCTAATAGAAGTGTTTCAGAGCCAGATATTGGTAGAAGCCCAAGACAGGTGTGTGACTACTGTAAAGATTTTCACCTTCCTGTGTTTTGATTGACTAGCATATTATATTTATAAACTTGAAAAAAAATTCTGGTTTATATCTTAGGAATCACCATCGCCTGATGCACAAGGAAAAGTCCAGGTATCAGGGGGTGCATCACGCTTTTCTCGATTTGGTTTTGGGTCACAACTTCTGCAAAAAACAGTGGGGCTAGTCTTGAGATCTGGAAAACAGGTATCATTAGTTGTTCCATACATTTATTCTGTTCTATTTTCTTTTTCTTCTCAAATGTACTTCTGATTTCTGACTTCTCCTATTCAAATGGTTCCTATTCTCCTCTATCCCAAGGCTAAATTGGGAGAGAAAAACAAGTTTTACTATGACGAAAAGCTGAAGAGATGGGTAGAGGAAGGTGCGGAAGTTCCAGCTGAAGAAGCTGCTCTGCCACCACCACCTCCGACAACTGCTGCTTTCCACAATGGTTCAGCTGAGTACAACTTAAAATCTGCATTGAAGACAGAAGGTTTGACTCCAAATGAGTTCTCGAGCACAAGAACTTCAAGTCCTGAACTTAGTCCAGGGATGCCACCGATACCACCTAGCTCAAATCAATTCTCTGCTCGCAGTCGTTTAGGTGTTCGGTCAAGGTAATAGCTTATTTTTCATATCTTGTTAAATCAAGTAGTAGTTGCAAGCAGTTGCCATTTTTGTTTTAGTTATATTGTCATCTGTGAATCATTATAGAATGGGCCTCCTGTTGGCTTCTCTATTAGATTATAAAATTTGAAGGTGAATGAAATTGAGGGGAAGTGGGTGTCTTTCACCACCCTTAAATGACATACAACTCCCTTGAGATATGTCTAAATGACACAAACTCGCCTCTATTTCTTGAAGTTCAATGTAATCAAGGAGAAGTGGGTGTCTTTTACAAAATAAAGGAGATCCATGTGGTATTTAGACATATCTCAGGGAAGTGAGTGTAATTTTTCCCTATCTCTAATATTTTATGAGGACCCAAGTGTTATAATATAGAGGTTTGCCTGGTTTGGAGTCCTAACTTAAATGAATGTAGAAATACCAAAGATGAAAAAAGGATAGATAATTAAGAACCTATGAGTTCTGGCTATTCTGCGCAGCTACTCAGTTCCCGTGAAAAATATATGTTTTATCTGTCTGTCAATTATCATCCACAGAATTTGAAAGGCAAAAAATACTGATGAAATTGTTTATGGATTATTAGATATGTTGACACTTTCAACCAAAATGGTGGAAGCTCTGCAAACTTGTTTCAGTCCCCTTCCGTTCAATCTGTGAAACCTGCTCTTCCTGCCAATGCAAAGTTTTTTATTCCAGCTCCTGTACCATCATCAAGTGAGCAGAATATGGAGGCTATTGCTGAAAGCAACCTAAATGATAGTGCAGCTAATGAAAACCCTTCTACATCTTCCACAAATGATTGGTCATACCATCCTCCAAAACACGCACAAACAATGACCATGCAAAGGTTTCCAAGTGCGGGTAACATCATCTCAAAACAGGGGCAGACAGATGGCAATGACTCTCATTTTTCCCATTCTCGTCGAACAGCTTCATGGAGTGGAAGTTTTAATGATTCATTTAGCCCTCCAAAAATGGGTGAAATTAAGCCTTCAGGGGCAGCTCTGGGCATGCCACCATCAACGTTTATGCCTGATCCATCATCTTTAATGCAAGCGCCTACGAGAAGTGGCAGTTTCGGTGAAGATCTTCAAGAGGTTGAACTATGAGCATATACTAAAGCTTGTAAATATCAAAATTTGTTTTGATCATCAGAATAATTGGGACGTCCCTGCTTCTGCATTTCTCTAGAAGTACGGAATAGTGGAACACGTCAGATGGAGTTTATACAGAAAAAAATATCCATCTCCATTCCCCGTTCCCATTCTCTTCTCAGAATTTTCAAAGTTCCCAACTCCCGACCTGGTGATGTACGATTAAATGTGGTCTTTTTGTTTAAAATGTGAAGGAGTTGACCCCAGCTACCATATCAGGGTTATGGAACTGGTGTCTGATAGCAAGAAATGTGGCCTCCTGATTAGGACTCATTTGTTCATTTTATTTTATCAAACAAGAAAGAAAATGCCCATGGCCTCAAACAGATCAAGGACAAAGAATAGTTCGTGGAATTGTAACATATAGATTTATACCTTTTGTATTTGTTTCAGTTTTTAATTGATATTAAATTTCCAGATCACCCTTGAGTATTTATATATGTATGATCTATGATGTAATGATGGGGCAAGGGAAGGGATGCAGGGGATTTGCTCGTCAGTGATTCTTTTACTCAATGTCTAGTTTTATATTGATTCTAGTACAAAGTTGCAATAATCCAAATTACTGATGATTCTTTAGCGATAAGAATTTGGGGAATTAAAGATACATAGCATTCACGGTTTTGATATGTAAGGTCGATAAATATATTTAGAGTCAGGATCCGTTGACACCAGGGTGTAAGTCTTGACTTACACTAAATCTCAACCGTTAAATTAGATGGATCTTATAGTTAAAAACATTTCACAAATAAGCAACACGCCATCTATTTTTAGGAATTCCGCATGATTGTTACCTTTCTTTCCTGAAAGTGTATGCCGCTAACACGCAAACAACAACACACGCTATGGTTCCTCCCCCTTTCTCATAACCCCCTTTCTCATATGATCCTCCCCCTTTCTCATAACCCCTTTCTCATATGAAGCATGTAACTTTCGGTGAAGATGAGAAATTGTAAATAAACTAATAACTATATCTCATGAATCTTTTATTTTGTCTCCCCAATTTCTAGTGTTTATCGATCAATTGAGTTGTGTAGGATAGAATTGGGGCTTATGAAATAATATTATCGGTGACCTGATTTGTTAAATTCCAACTTCAAGTTTCCAAAGACTCATCCAGAACCCTCCTTGATTCACTACTAGTGGAAAAATCTAATTAAAAACAATTGATTAATCAAGGAGTGGGTAGAATCGATGAATTAGTGTGAATTTAAAAGTAAGTTGTGCGGCATCTGATTGAACAGGGAAATAAGATGAAATCACGTGTCTCTCTCTTTGTTTGATTTCTTGTATGGAGTATTATCAACCATTTGATTTATTGAATTTAACGGTTGAGATTTAGTGTAAGTCTTTTGACTTACACCTGGTGTCAACGGATCCTGACTCATGTTACTATATTGTTTTAATTTTTATTCAAAGCACATTGAAGGTTTGAATTCAAAAATTCCTACAAACTGACCCAACCTTTACCTTTACCTTTAATATTTCATTTTGAAAAACAAAAATCCTTAACACTAGTAGGAGGCTTAAAAAGATATCAAGCATTTTAACAAATTCAAGAGATAACGATCATTTATCCTCACAGGGAGATATCGAGGAGGCTTAAAAAGAAGTCTCTCAAGTTACTGACGACTGACTAGTTTTAAGATAAGGCCCATCTTGTTTGAACATAGTTAAGCCCAAAGCCCAAAAACCCTAACCCTAGTCCACAATACAAATAGCAAAAACCAAACCATTTTCGTTAGAGCCTCCAGCCGCAGAAGCTAAAAAGAGTGTGTGAGAGATTCATCTTCTTCAATTAAATCATGGGTAAGTTAAATTGCATTTTAAGAAACGATGTGCGATGAATGTCATTTGCTTCTCGTGTATAAACAATGGAATCGATTTTGCAGGAAAGGTTCACGGTTCTTTGGCCCGTGCCGGTAAAGTTAGGGGACAAACACCAAAGGTAGCTAAGCAAGACAAGAAGAAGCAGCCCCGTGGACGTGCTCACAAGCGTATGCAGTACAATCGCAGATTCGTCACTGCCGGTAATTGATAATTTTGATTATTAGATTAGTAGAACATGTCAAACTTTATTCTTTTCTGATGTGTGATTCTGATTTTTGTTATTGTAGTTGTTGGATTCGGTAAGAAGAGAGGACCCAACTCATCTGAGAAGTAAGATCGTGGATTGGATTGAAGAATTATGTCGTTCCCCTTAGCTTTTGAAATATGTTAAGAATCTTAATTTCATTTTTATTTTCCTTTTTTTTTTTGGGATTTAGTGTTTTGACTATGAATTGTGAACCTTTTTTGTGTTAGTTAAATATCAAACTTAATTATTTATTTTGCATACAGTTCTTTGCTTGCTTTAAGAACTTAGGCTTTAGTTATTTGAGCGTAAGTGTAACCTCAGGTCCATCAAAGCAAAAGCTAATCCAACACATACGCAGTCAGTGAAATTCGTATTTGGTAAATCGGCTAAATTGTGTTTGCTACCTATTAAGATTAGGATGAATGGTTTATCCATCAAGGTCTTAATTTTACCCTCATTTGAACATATATGATGCCATGTTGTGAATGACACCTTGTGTTCATATATAGACTAGACATGTGAAATGAGTTTTTGGCGAATAGGAATGTTTTACCACCACCTGCGTCTATGGGGAAATGTTACACAATTATCTAGCCTAAGAAATTGCTAAAGCTTTGTTGAGTTCTGTTTTGTTTCCTGGTGGTAGGCTGTCTGACTGCAAATGTAGTTTTTCTACTACATCTCAGTCTAGACTTTGACCTTATATTTTTCTTAGTTCCAACGCTATGGGTTATGTTTAGATTGGTAGAATAGAATGGAATTGGGAGATGGATTGGATCCATGGTCGAATTATTTTATAAAAGAATCGAACGTTACATGGGGAATCCATATTATCCCATGCCTTCACTTATCATTTTTTTTTTTGGTTGCACCATGGCAATGAAATCGACTACCCTGTTGGCTTGTTAATTATTATCTTTGTTTTTAAGTTATGTACTGTGTTAGCTATGTTCATTTCCTCTTGTGCCCTTGTAGAGATCATGACATATAACGTATATGGAGTCCAACACCGTGCTCCCCTGCATTTGTTTGTCCTTTTTTGCATGTCTCTAAATATTGTTTCTGGTTTTCCTGTTTGTTCCCCATATTTGCGTTATTGTGAGTTGGGGTTTGGGAGAAGATTATTAACTTTTGCAATGTTTCACTTCCCTTGTTGGTTCTGCTACCTATTTTTGCAAATGCCCGATTGAATAAAAAAAAGAGATCTCCAAATGCACTTTTGTGACAATAGTATGATATATTGTCTGTGTTTAGAATTTTTTCTTTTGCTTCTAAGATAATACCCATACATATGTAGGGTTGTTGCAAAATAGATGTTCAGATATTTCTCATTCCAAATATATAATGTTTAGTTTGCGCTGGGATAATTAAAATTTGGCATGCGGTCCCTCTTGTATCAAAATTTAGTTATGTGCTCACTTGTCTTGATTCTGTTGCCCGATAACACACATGCATTGAAATTTCTATGTCATTTTATGTAACCTTTAATTGTTGACTTCTGTTTTCTCTTCCTGTTTTGTGCACTTTTTCGTAAAAGAAACTAGCAAATTCCAAAACTGCTGTGTTTTAGATACTATTAAAAATTAAACTTGGAATTTTTCCCAAGGTATTCATCGTATAATACTTGATACTGGTACAACCTTAACTTTTTTAACTTTTTTTGCTTAACTATGACGCTATTAAGGAATCATTCATGAAGAAAATTAAAGGGTATTCAATTGTTATAAAGTTCTGCATCTTTTTAGCCATGATATATTGTTAATGGAATTTAAAGGGTATTCAATTGTTAGAAAGTTCTGCATCTTTTTAGCCATGATATATTGTTAGTGGAATTGATAAAACGGAATTGTCTAGATTTAGATATTTTAGAAACTATCAACAGCTAAATTTTCAGATTTGTTCATTGACCCAAATTTGAATTCTCGAGTACCTTGTTGCACGAAACTAAGGTTAACATTAAATGATGTGGAGATTTATTACGTGTAGCACTGATAGCACTGGGCTTAAGTTTTGTCCTAAAATATAATGTCCTCACTTGTTTTGGTTCTACTTCATTGACAAGCCAAAAAAAATATAAAACGAGGAAGGGAATGTAAATATCGTCTTACTTATTTCTAATTCTTTCGTCCAATCTATAGCTGAAGTTTTGTCAAAATTTTTTTACATCTGAAGTGGGAATTTTCTCTGTTATAATCGAACAATGATATAAATTGTGCTGCTCAATTTGATTGCATTTTGTTATGTTCTACTTATTTTAAAAACATACATGAGTAGAGTTGTATAGTACACCATTGTTGCGTTTTTGTGCCAATATATTCCTATTTTGTTGTGGTCTAACTATTTTGAAGCATCAATCAAATATATATTCCTATAGCATCATTTTTTAAGCCCTAATTATAGCTCCGCTTGTGTTTTAGAATGCCATTGTTGTGTTCTTCCCCTGTTTCTTTAAAAACCATTTTTACTATAGCTCATAACTGTCCAACACCACTTTCAGTTGTCTCTGGGTGAGGCAAATTGCTTAGAGCTGTTTGTCATGCCGGTGGCTTTTTCTTAGGCTTTCATCTCTAATGCCAGTGTCTAGCTTATTGAGATAAGTCTTGTCTCACTATAATGATCTCGTTCTCTTAGATATTCAGTAGAGTAATCACTGATGGCACTCTAGGTCTAATATTTTCTTGGTCCATCTTTCAAATTGTTTATCAATAACAAACACATAGGATTTTGAGTATGTTGTAAGTAAATCCTTTGGGAAAATATGTAGTGTTGTTAGTGTTAGCATCACTGTCTCATAAAAAAAATTGCATCTTTATTAAGCATATCTTTATTACATTTGAGGGAGGTCAAAGAACACTCAATGAAAAGAATCACCTCTACAAAGAGAGAATATCAAAATTGTCAACAAATGAATTCCTATGATAAAAAGAACAAAAAAATGACAATTCTTTTGTATGGGCATCATCTTATACTAATTTTTTTTTGTATTTTCCTTTTACATTACATTTTTAAAATGTGAGTGGGGATAATTCTATATATGGCTAAGCATCAGTAGGTGCGATCCAATGTCTCCCATTGACGAAGCTCTTCCTGATAAATGGATGTGCTGTTTCGAAATCCAACTCTCGTGCCCATGACACCCCACGTACTGCCTCTGCTCCTGGTCCCCAACATTTGTACACTCCAAAGAACACAGTCCTGATTAAGTGTCACCACAAATCAACAAGACAGTTAAAATTCAGAAAATCAGTGTGGTAATAATGTCATCATCACCAAAACAATAAGAAGGATAAAAAGGTTACTTGTTTTTGTTGTTAGCGTGGTCCCAATCATCCCAACCACCGTGTGCAACTATATCATCAAAGTATGTATAGGCATAAACTATTCTTGAGTATTGCCCCATTGCACGTCCTACATATAGTGGGCCTGAACCTGTCACCTTGCATCGTACAAATGTGAAGCCTGTCTTCTCGTCTGGGTACTGTCTATCCTGTGCTGCTATGGATCCAAACCTTGTTGCTATTGAATGTAGCTCACAATCCTGAACCAATTAATCGGTATTCAGTCGTTTTTTCATTATTAGACTCGGCACAAGTTGAGAGATGGAGTAGTTTGAGGGTTAAGATACATCAATTTTAGTGTTTCTTTTGAAACTATAACAACGTGCTCTTGTTCAACAAAAAAAAACGAATATTAGTGTTTGAAAATTCAACATATAATGTTCTTTTGGTTAAATCAACATCTATCTAAGTCAATGTGTGAGAGTTAAAAACGTGGTAAACTTCTACTTCAAAGTGTGACTCTATTTTGGTTGAAATTTTGAGCAATTTTCAATAGTCCATCTCCATATAACACTTGGCACGCATCTCAATGTTTTTGAGTTTGCTGACACAAAAGTGCAGTGTGACAGAAATAAAAAGGTTTCTTTTCTTTTCTTAACTTCAACTTAAGGTAATTAATGTTGCCAAAATTGAGATAAATAAACTACCAGAACTAGTCTAGAAGTGTTATCCTAACAAAGCATACCTTGTACATGGATCTACCATTACCAAAAATGAAATCAATGGAGCCCTCAATGTAGCATTCCTTGAAGTAATGCCTACCAGCATCGTCGCAAAGTGTGTCTTGTGCTCCGTGGAAGCCACAGCCAGAGAAGTATGCTTTGTCTCCTGATATGCGAAACGCCACGGCTTGCCATCCTTGCATTCCAGGCATCGGTGCAGGCGCTGTATTCTGCATGCTCAGCATTCATTTCTTGCTTTCTTAGTTTATTATTCAACAAAAAGCTGGTAAGCTAGAGAAGTTAAAAAAGGTTTGACACTTGTGTTCCACTCAGTACAATAGTTCCTTCCTCCCTTTATTCCCATTGAGGTTAATTATCAGTTAAAATATTTACTGATAGTAAAAACAGTAATATACTAATATTTACCTTGAAGGTGATATTCTTTGCAGAGAAATAGTTGGCAAAGACAGTGACAGAAGCAGTTCTATAAGTACGTAGCTGTTGTCCGTTGGGACCAGGATCACAAGCTCTATCATGCCATTCTATTACTGTTACTTCTCTCCCTTCTCCTTGAAATGTTATGTACGGCTTTGTCACGGGAACTACCACCTTCTCTCTGCACCATCAAGTTTATATGCACTACCAAATTATTACATTCATATTCATTAACAAACAAAAATTAATTAATGCCAAAGAAAACGAACATGCAACACCACTAACAATTAAGACTAAAAGCTAGCTAGATATATATAGCTTCAAGCTAAGTCATACTTGTAGAATCCAGCACTGATTTGAATAAGGACAATCATTGTATTGTTATCTGGGACGGAATTTACGGCGTCTTGGACGGACTGGAACTGACCTCCACCGTTAATATCAACCGTGATTACACGGTTACCGACGGGTCCAATCCAGTGGTTCTTGGAAGAGTTTGTAGTAGACAATGTATTGAAGGTAGTGTGGTGGTGATGGCGTGCAGCAGCTAGTGTCACTATTCCTGCATTTAACAACATGCAAGTGAAAACCAAAAGCAATTGCAAAGAATGTAAAAGAGTAGGTGTATCCATTATAGAGAATTGAATTGAACGCAAACAAATAAGAATAGAATGTTTGGAAGAAGAAACTGTTTGATATGTTGTATTGTATTTATACTATATATATTGAGAGCATGGTGATTAAAATATTTGTGGAGTAGTATAGTATAATATACAATGTGTGTAAGTAAAAAGGAAGAGAAAATGAGAGGCACTTTGTGTATTTTATAGTAAGAGGTATTTGGCTGCATTATATATTATATATCGTTGTGATATATTTTATGAGTTAATATTGGCCAATAGATAGTGGTTTTTCCAACGGTCATTTTTACCAATAGACTAGCCTTTGGAAAATTGATTGGTTAACATTGAAGTACCCCAAATCTTGCAACTTGTGGGTCATCATCCTTTTGGCTTGGTATATACTACCAGCAGAGAATACTGCCTAACTAACTAGGTACTATATAAGATTCTCTGTAAAGTCCAAAACCAACAGGCTAATTGATAATTTCCTCATGGTCATGTGTGTAAATAAACTACCCTTCTTAATTGGTAGATGAATTAGTCCTTGTTCAATTTTCTATTTTTCCTTTATACTTTAAACTTTAAAGTTCCAAAGAGTCAAAGGGGAGATGCATTATCGATGCTACAAATTAAAAAAACGTGAGATATAATTACACCAAGTTTTACCTTCCATAGTGTTGTTTAGTCGGTACATTTTCAGTGCTTTATTTTGCCACTTGGTTAAGTAAATTAAAAATAATGAAAAATTTACTAAAATTTCAAAATATGGTAGTAATATTTTTTGACAAGAATATTTCATGAAGATAATAAATAATTAGAAAAGTATAGCGATATTTCCCCTAAGAAAAGTATAGTAATAGTGTTTATTTACTCCATCCTTCAATACATATTATCTTGAAAAAAGTCACGTTAAATATGATAATATTTAAATATCACATCAATAAATGATGTCACTTTAACGTAAACTATTAAAAAATTTAATGAGTTAGCTTATATACCTAAGAGTGTATGAAAAATGTCGAATTAGAGATTTCATACACTCTCAGGTGTATAAGCTAACTTTTAGCATTTTTTACTTTAAAGAAAAATCTCTCTTCCAATGAGCTTCGGTTGTCACCTTAATAAATGATGACATTTTAATCCATTTGAGTTGATATGACGGTGTTGGCTTTAGACTTTGTATTGTACTTCTCTCAATGTCTCAATTTTGATTACCGTCGATGCCAATTTCAGTGGGCTAGTTTGATTTCTTAAAAAAAAACATTTTAGTGTAAATTTTGGAAGAATTTGAGTGAGAACTATCAAATTACAAAGAGGAAAAGCATTAAGGTGTCAAAATCACGATATTTGAGAGGTTAAAAATGCAATTAACTTTTTTTTTTTTCTTTCAATTTGTTGGATCTATACCATTTTACTCAATAGATTTAGTTTGTTGGGTACAAAGAAATGCTAATAAGAAAATTGTAAAATCTACCTCTCTTTAAGATGTTTTCTTAATCTGTGTAATCTCTAGTTTGAATCAAGTCTCACAGTACAAGAATTTTGTTCCTCAAGTCGTCCTAGCAAAAAATAACAGGATATGTTTTCAATCGTATTATCTTAGTGCTAGTATTGTGCCTAGAGCTAATAGGGCCAAGTCTAAGAATTCATTAGTCCCTTTTCACTATAATAACATTCTTAATTATCAATAGCTTATCTTTTCTGTCCACTTCCACTGATTCACCACAAATGTAAAGAATCTACGTTATACTTCAACCTCAAACGGTCATTTGATGGTGTGATATTCATGATGTGATATGTTCATGACACACACATGCATGATGGTCCTGGCATGGCTTAAATAGTATTTTTGTATTTATATGCCCTTTCAACCTTTTTATCTTTATAGTCACAGACAATTTGGTCCCACTCACTTTTTTTTTTGAACGTTGGGGTCACGATGTCTTTTCTCTTTCAAGTTTCCATTTTCATTTGGTGGGGTATGAGACAAAATTTACACAAACTTGTAAACAATGTCCTCAATAATGATTATAGAAGAAATAGAATAATCTATGATGATTGCAATTCACGGGAGAAGGAAGCCATGGCTTTGCCCCAGGCCCAGTTCCAAATATCTTTTACAAAAGGTGATGAGAATGTGCTTAAGAGAGTATGTTAGTTAGAGGATGCGACCTTATCATTTCTTCTACAAGGAATGTAGACGGCTACAATAATTTTATGAAGAGTTAATCATCACTTAAATCAACCAGTGAATTTGGTGTTTGAATTAAATAATTATTAAATTTAATAATATTAATGACATTTCTAAGTAATTGTTAAATTTTACAATTTATCATGTGAGTTTCTCTCAAACAATTTGCAACATCATTTTGATTTTTTGACAAATTATTATTTTGATTTCACTTTTTAGTGTGTGTTTGATTATGTAGTGATACAAATTGAGTTAATGTTAAGTAATATATGTTTTTTTAACTAGATATCATTTGTGCGCAATTGCGAAGATTAATCCATCGAACCATGGTAGAATCACAATTGATGACAAAATTCACCCCCTAAAATATTTAACACATTCCTAACGTTGGATTCAAACTTACGGTCTCTGGTTAAGTCGGAAGAGGTTGCTTACTTGTGTTGGGTCAAAGTTGAAGAAAAAAAGAAGTGGAAAGTTAGAACAAATTTAGAAAATTATTTAAGTTTTTTTCACCATAACATCTCTAGTCTCTTGGAGGGTCAAAGGGACTTGGGGTAGTTGTATGTCAAGGAAGAGCTTGTAACTTTTCTTGTAAAAATTTGAGGTTGACTAATAAATATTTTGTTGAGAAAGTGGAGATATAAGTATGAAGTGCCGAATCACAATTTATGAGTTATTTTTGTCCTTTTTTTTCTTCTTTTATGGTTGTGCACTTGTGCCTTTGCTTGATAGAAATTTTCTCTTGTTATTTTTCCAACATCTTACAATCTTATCCAAGTGTTATTGGTTGAAAATTTTCATCAATTCTAAACAATTTTATGGACAAAAAATGTAAATTCTAACTTCAAATTATAATCAATTCTAGAGCCTCAATTCTTTTCGGTACAACTTAAGTTCGAGGCTAGAGCAATAGAATCGTTGTGATTAGCAACACAATAACACAATGGTTACTATTTACCGTACAACTTAAGTTTTGTTTGGTTATCACACAGCTACATAATGTGAATTTATGAATTTTCCCTTTGCACCATGTTTTTTAACCTCTCTCTGCAAATATAAATTTATTTATTTATTTCAAAAAGAACAAAATAATTAGACAATGAGTACAAGTGAGATTTGATAAAATTTAATAAAATTTAATGTAAGTGAACAAATGAATACAATTTTAATCAATTACACAAACGATACACTTATAATTATATATGACTATTATGAATTTTTTTGTATCTTAGTAGGGGCAAAATGGCCACTGCATCTTTTGTTTTCAGTTGTAGCATTTTCATGATGCAAAATCTTTGTCACTTCTTCAACACAAACAAATGACAACAACTTCTCCCAAGGTTTTTCTTTCAAAATCTTTGTCCTACCCTAGCATATTAGTGTTTTTCCCAGTTGTACATCTCAAAATAACTTGTTAAACCAAGATTGTGGATAACATTCTGCAAATCTTGGTAGAAAAGCTTCCCTCTCTAGAGATAGTTGAAGACCTGTCACAATCCTCACTAAAGATATCCACAAAAATGGAGCAAAACAGAATGCATAGCCAAACACAGACATAGCTCTTACTATTCCATCAGGATACCAAGGAAATGCCATAACCATTAGGACCCCAAGAATCCCTAGCCAAGGTACCAAAACTGGTAACATAGGTAGTAAAAAGATATTAATTGCAATTGAGCAAAATGCAAAAGAGCCAAGAAAATACAGGATCCAACCAAGTAGAGGGTGAATTGTGTGAGGTATGATAAAGACTGGTGTTACGTAAGCAGCAAGTATGCACCATAATGCTACTAATTTTAGGCTGTTGTGTGCCAGGGTGATGCTCTTATCGGAACGCCTAAAACATATTTTTGAGAGGCTTGGCCTTGCCAAACGCGTCATTGCTATTATTCCTATGTATATTGCAGATTGGATAAATATCACAGCCATCTCCGAAGCATACCTGTACGAATTATAAGTCAAATTTTACATCAGTTTTCAGTTTCATAATGTGAGAAAATTATCTAGAAAGAGTATAAAGCAATGGCGTGACAGAAAAAAGGACTACCAGAAACAAATGAACATAATGCCAAGTGAGTATATCTATCACTTAACATATAAATATATTCTGAAATCTTCTGTTTAAGAAGTTCTAGACTATTAGACCACCTTAATATCAACATTTCGTAGATTCGAGTGAAATTGGATTCAGATCCTTAAACAAGGTCTTGGATTTGAGCTCGGTGGATGGAAAAAAACATAATCGGGAGGAGAGACTCCACTAGAGGGTTTAAATAAACTATACATATGGACCAAAAAAGACCACCTTAATGATTACTTGCTCCAATAACATGGTTACAAAGAAAAAACAAAACACTTACTGATTTTTCCAATACAGTAAGATTAGAGAAACTCAAAAATAATGAATACGGCACTTTCGAACTTACCCTATAGTTTGGCGACGTTGTTCATGCCACTGGATGCCTAGTGGCAGGACAGGCCAAGACCACCAATACCATGGCTTCAACCATGGTGCCCCCGGGAATGTGATCACACTATTTGGTCCACACGGTATGCTCCAACGAAGTTTAAGATCTGAAATCAGGAAGGGGAGATATTAGCACAAATTACTTAAATTCCAATGAGCCACTACATTAGTGCATATAAATTACAATGTTTAAAGAACTCCTCTATTTTAATTTACTTACAGTAGTAAGAAGCATCCATCTGATAACCTAAAGGAAGCCTGTATGTTCCCTCAAGCTTGGTGCCATTTGAAGGAGGATGAAACAATGGCTTATCAAGCAAGTCAGGGAAGTAGCTATCTATAAAACCTTGGTCTGCCCCATCTGGATTTTCTCTCCCATTTCGTAATTCGTTAACCATGTCCTTGAACACAACCGTCGATGGCTGCAAATACCAAATATTATAAACCATATGACAGAGGTCAATTATATGTAACAAATATTTCTTGGTAGATTTTTTGTTTAAGGCAATATGATTTTACCTGCAAGACAAAGAGACCAGTATGGAAGACACAAGGATTGATAAAGGTAGCACAGAATTGTCCACATTGAAACAATTCATCAGTGTTTTGAAGAAAGAGGTTGTCAGCATCTAGCATAACAACCCTGTCATAGTCTACTAAGCTCCATGCATACAGTTTATTCAGCGACAATTTAAATCTCTTGTCAAAATTATCTTGATGCTTGTAGGGATTGTCCAAGTTTGACACCCTCACAACTTTTGCACCATCTTCCTCTTCCCTGATATAATACAAGCAAAATTATCAATTCAGTGTTGAATTTATTTGGAGACAAATAAATGAGATTGTCCATAATCTTGCTAAGCGGTCACATTTTCGGCTAATTTCTAAGATTTGATTGATATACCACATTATATTGAACACATTTTGATTAATGAAATGTAAGTCGCCAGTAGAGAAAAAAAATTATTTAAAAAATATATTTAGATGAAAAATACTTGTAAAAGATACTTTAATCATTTCTAATTCTAGTTAACATAAATATGAATACGATGATTATAATCATAATTTTTTAAAACACTGTTCTTATATTCTAGCCCATATATCAACAAACATTAGGAGTACATGAAATTATTCATAAAAATAATTTTAAAATATAAAATAGGACCGAAGACTATATTACAAGTAAGCACTGACACATTTCCTATTTTATGAATATCCATATGATAAAATAAAATATGTTATGTCGGTATGTTTGAAATTTTGGAAAATCCTAATATTGATGAATTGAAAGGATCAAGTACTTTGACAGCTAGCTAGTTGGTGTCTTGACTTAGTGATAACTTCCCAAGTGGAAGACTGGGATACGATGCTCCTGAGTGGCGGAGTCAGAATTATTATAAAGTCTGTGCAAAAAAAATTTGCAACACATTTATAAAAGTTTACATAAGAAATTGTAAAAAATTTGGACCAGAGACCGGGCGACTACCCGAGCAGACCGGGCCTTGAAACCGCCCATGGCTCCAGCCCATTTGCTAGACAATTATTGACAAATAAAAAGGATAATAATGGTCAAATTAAGTAATCAAGAAAAATTCAAAAAAAACAAAATTTAAAAATGTGGATATTTTTGTTTTTCGACAGGAACAAAACACGCGTTCTAGTTCTAACACAACGTGCTTTCGTATTCAAAGTCAACTCAAACAAAAAGTACAGACAAACACAAACTAACAGTCAAATACTTGTACTAATAAAGTGAAAACGGATATTCTCCCACCAATTAACCCAAAATATATCTCCAATTTGACTAAGCAACACTTTGTTCATAGTGGCTACTCCAATGCTAACAATTAAACATATGAATTAACGATGATAATAATTAATTACCCAATTTTTGTTATTAACAATCATAATTTTAATCTGAAAATTTAATCTAATATGGAGCATCTCCCAATGTATACATCCACTGGGTCAATTTAGTTCCTAAACAAAATTATCACCATCACCAATTTAATTTATAAATTATTACAATCAACTAAAACTCCTTGAAAATAAAGAAATTCGTAAAATAATGTAAAGGAAACACTCACAGAGCTCGAATCCATGGAAGAGGAACATCATTGGAAGCAATAACAACAAGATCAGCTTGAACATTAAGTTTTGAAAGTGATCTAACAAGAACACGAACAGCAACGTAGAATTCATAGTCTCTTGGTGTTCCTACATACATCATTGTCGCGTATGCATTCTTGTATTTGTATTTTTGAGTAGATGTAGAAGACGTGGCTTCAATGGAAGGTGTTATGGAGAAAAAATGACATAACACAAGTGATAATAGCAGTAACCATTTGAGAGTATTTGCATTGTGACCCATTGTAAAAGGATTAGTATAAGTAATAATTTGCATTTGTGTCTGCACTTATAAGAGGATTATATTTTTTTGAAAGGAGGATTATATAGTACTGTAGTATATAGAATAATAGTAATATTAGCGTGTGGCGTGTGAGGAATGCGAAAGTTTCAAGTGGAGTAGTATTAAAAAGACTATAGTGAGGGGAGAAGAAGAGTCAGCCAGCAAGAGAGGACTTTTTCTTGAGGACACCCACTAGGGGGAAAAAGATGCATACACCTTTTTAATGGTAGTTGGGCCGATACATCGTAGCTTAGGACTAATCAACTCATGTTTTATTATTATTATTTTTTATTTATTAATCAAAATTCATGTTGATTTTATTTTTTTAAAGATCATGTTGATTTTTTGGTTACAAGGCATAAAACAAAGGAGTAGTGATATTTGTATAACTCTTTGTGAACTACTTCTTTGACAACTTTGTTTTTCTCTATTTTGATTGGTCAAAATCAATAGAGGAGAAAAAGGTTGAGAAAGAATAATAACATGATTTGAGTATGAGAGAAAGTTGTTACAAATTGGTTGTACAAATATTATTTCTCAAAATAAAGAGAGAAAGTATGTCCTAATAAAGAACACGCAAGGATCTATATATAAAAAAAAACACGCAAGGAAGCGACTTGTAAATCATAGATGTTGTTGTGAAGAATTTTGAAACAAAATGTCAATTTAGTCCATAAAATATCAATACCTCGGCAATTTAGTCTATAAACTATTAAAATCAACTTAAAATCTATAAACTATTCTCCCAGGCAACTAATTGCAGTCTCTAACATTTTTGTTAAGTTGATGTTTAGCGGTCTCTAAACTATGAAAACACATCAATTTAGTCATTAAACTATCATAGTGGTAAGATTTAGTCTTATAACATCAGAGTGTTGGGCTTGAATCTTTCGAGGACGGTTATAAAATGGTTAGCATTGCTACTTTAGTTGTTCTGATCGTGAACATAGGTTTCTTGGATACGATAGGATATCTCACAATGATGGTAGATTAGTGGAAAAATTGCTCTTTGATGGAGGTTTTGTAGTTCAATGGTGGAGGTTCCTAAAAAAAATATTTTAATGTTCAAGTCAGTTTGTGTTTAAGGAGTACGGAAGGTGTATAATGAATCATTCATTGGTTGGTGGGAATGTACGCCGTATATATAGCTATTATGTTTTTCATCATATGTGTTACTCACACGCCCTATTTTTTTCCCAAAATACCCTTTGCTCGAAAAATATATATAATCTGAACCGTATTCTAGATTTTATTTGCCAACCTGTCTTAAATTCATCATGAATCCAAATGTATGTAAATATTGAGTTCACTTCACTTTTGTTCTATTTGCTGTAAAAAAAAAAAAAAAAAAAAACTAATGCAACGTGAGGTAGTTCTTGGATAAAAAAATGAATTCATTCTTCATATTTTTCATATCCATCACTTCTTGGATGGTAAAGAGCACTTGCAACAAATACCAACTTTCTCGTACTCAAAGTTCTCTGGTCTAGAATTATCTTTAATATCAACTTCAGATCTTATAACAAAGTATTAAATGTTTACACATATTTGAGTCATGAACGAATTGACTTGCTAAATTGTTATGCTAACTTGTCACTGTTCACTAGGGGTGTCCGCGGGTTCGGTTTTGAGGTTAAAAATTATATGAATCGCAAGATAAAAAAGTATATGATTTGGTTCAGTTCGGTTGACTTTTAAAATAAAATTCGAACCAAATCAAACCAATCAAATGCGGTTTGGATTGGTTTGATTTTGTTCAAGAAAATACAATTGTCTGTTTCCAGCATTAAAATCAAGTTAAAAGGCTAAAGGAAAACATATTTCAAACAATGTTTTAAATTTCATTCAACATTATATTTTCAAAAATTGGTTTGATTTGGTTCAAGACAATATAGTTTTTTGTTTCCAACATTAAAATCAAGTTAAAAAGCTAAAGCAAAACATATTTCCAACAACGTTTTAAATTTCATTCAACATTATATTTTCATTTCCATCCAACAATGTTTCCAACAAAATAGACCAAATTAAAAATGTGGACAAAACATAATCATATTCTATAAGAAATATAAAAGACTCAGATTTATCATTCTCTAAAAGTTCAAGTAACACATAAATACATTTTTGAAATAAAAAGCAAAGAAGAATCACAACAAGAGAAAAAATATGTCATTTTATAAAGTTTCCATTGAATTTTTATGAGTATTGGTCTAGGTGAAATATGTTTAATTATTGTTTTTTTATGTTGCGGTTTGATTTAGTTTGGTTGGTAAAATAAAAACCACTAATCGAACCAAACCATGCGGTTGAGTAAAAAAAATGATTCAAATACATTTGAACCAAATGCGATTTTTTGCAGTTTTAGTTTAAATTGGTTCTATTTGCGATTTTTCTATTGGGTTGATTTAGTTTTAAACACTTAACTGTTCACTATTCTTGTGTGTGTTCTAGTATTTGTTAGTTGAAAATATTGTAATGGTATGCGTGTGTTGTGTTTTGGTTTGTATTTGTTGTGCATGGGTGTAACTAACATAAATTAAAATATTTCAAAGGGATAATTGACTATAAGTGGCAGCTTTCAGAAGGTATTTTGCATGTTAGTTCCTACCATGTTTACTTAGTTTTTCTCCCATGAATTAAGTTGTCACAGTGTAGACATTAATATATCATGTAAGCATTGTCTCAAAGTGCAAGCATTAATATATCATGAGTTAAAGTGTCTTAAAGCATCATAAGAATTATAGCAAGGCATTATCTCATGGCAAATCATTGTGTCCGGTTCATGTTATTAATAAATTACACTTTTATATGGTGGGGGTGAAAGAAGTTATTATTCTGAAATTTGATTCAATAAAACTAGAAGCATGCAACATCATTCATGAAGTGGTGAATATAAAAAATATGATGAATGGATTTATCTTTTATCCAAGAACTACCGCACACTACATGAGTTTTTTTATTGCAAACATGCGTGTGTGTATTTATATAAAAGAAAATTCTTCCAAGAGAGCACAAGAAAAATTGTTTGTCACATGAACCAATTTACTTGATTATTATCAATTTCAGTCGATGTTTTTCATATAAATATAAAATTTAGGGGTGTATTTGCTCATAACCGTTTTAAATAAAATCCAGATTTTATTTTTTAAAAAAAATTGGAAAAAAAATTACCCTTATGACGTGGCAGTGCCACATAAACGTAGACAATCATCAACCCCGTCATGTTGACCAACGGAGAAAACTAATAGAGATAGCAAATTGACTGACATTTAAATTTTTTTAAGGAGTTTTGCTTTTTTTTTTTCTTTCCAAATTTCGGGGTAATTACAAGATTTTACAAACTTTATTTATAAACAATACACATCATAAAGTTGTAGGGTTTTGTATTTCATTGATTTCACTGTTAAGAACGATGTAGCAAATTGCAACTCACACGTTTGCAAATGGCTTTGGGCGACGAGGTCGTACCATCGACAGTTAGAAATTATTACATACTAACTATTACTAACTTGGTCGCTTATCGTTTTCTTTTTGCAAATATAACACAACATTTCTATATATAGAGTTTGATCAATATTTTAAATATTTATCGATCCGTTCATGGTAGTTGATCATTACTCCATCTTTTTAATTAAAATAAACAAAATTAAAACAAGTACAAAAAATATAATGCAAAAATGCAATAGATAAAACAAATTAAAGGAGAAAATAAAATAAGAGGAGACACGATCTATTTCTAGGATAAGTCCATAACACTTTTTCTTTATTTCTCTGCATAATGTATTCTTCCTCTTCAATAGAGACCAACAATCTGACTTGATATAAAGTTGTATTTTAATCAATATTTTTAAAATTAATTCATTCGTTTCCAGCATAGGTCTAACTAATTTTTTTTACAATTTAATCGTGTTGTACATATGTGCTTCTTTCTTTTGAGATTTTTTATTTTATAAAGATGCATACCAATAAACAGTATAGTCATTGCCTATTTAAGCGGCCTCATCTATTCTCTCAATTCACTTCACTGGTGTTTTCTCACTTGGACTATATATATAATAATAACATGTCGAGAGTACAACCAGCAAATAAGAAACAGAAAAGAGGAGGCAACAACTTGCCTTTTGGAATCATCGAGTATATGTCTAATGATAGTGCGTTAATGTATTCAACTGGCCATTTCATTTTTTTTATTCTTCCTATTCTTGCCCTTTTGTTTAACATATTCAAATATGATAAGTTTTCTTTTTTGTTTCTAACGTTACTGAAGTCTTGCAAGTGAAACTCTTTCTTCAATGCTTAAGGTGGAGGCACACATCAAAGCTGAAACATATCTGAAATGAAAGGTAAATCAATACAAAAAATAGTAGAATATTTTAACAAAACATGAATTAAATTTATTTTTTTATGTCTTTGACGTTTAAAAACTCATATTTAATTTATGTTTTGTTAAAAAATTCTAATATTTTTTGGAAGAGATTCTTATAACTTTCTAATCATTTTTTAAAACTTTCATTTTACATATACGAATATTACAGATCAATTAACTTAAAAGTAAAAATCAAAATGATAATTAAAATTCTATAGAGGACCAAAAGTCAATAATTTGTTTTAGATTGTTCAACAACACAATAACCTTGTTCTGATTTTGTTCAACAACACAAACTTACGGTTACCAATATTTCACCGCTGTTTTCAAAACTGAAGTTCGTCACTTCCATCGACTTGTTAGTTTGATTGTCACTGTTGTCATCTTTGTTATTCTCTCAGTTGGTATTATTGTTCTCTTATCTCTATCGTTGTCGTCATTCTCGTTGTGGTTGTTATTGCACAACTATCTCTACATATCAACTTGCTACTGTCTCTGTTTATCATCATTCTAACTCTAGCCTGAACCATCATTTGAAATATGATTTTCAAATACATTTGATTTTAGTCAAAATATATAATGGTTGTATAATGTTTAATTTTTTCAGGTTTGTTTGAACATTGCGAAGTGGAATCCAATAACCAAAAAAGTCTTCATTATACTACACATAATAATATGAAACAAATTCGGTCATACAAATTTAGAGAATGAATTAATTTTTTATTGGTTAGTTAAGACATATTTTGTAACACCTTAAACCCCTTTAACGCAATAAAACATGCAAATAATACAATTATTCAAAAGTGTTTAGATGTTACATCTTCAATCAATTCAAACATGCATAACTATGCTTTCAAAAGTTCGCAGCGGAAAATCATCATACAAATTTATCACAACAACATAAACAATTCTCCATAACCATGTCATAGGTCTTATAATTCATCACCAAATACAATTTCAATTCTCAAATATAAATGAGTAACAAGTCCCAACAAGACAAAATTAATAACATAAATCTGACACCCTAAATCTAGACCCCGAGTAAAAGAAAAAGAGGTAACTTCAAAGCAGTCTTCGAGCAACTCACAAGCAAAAGCATATCAATCCTGCAAGCCGTCTATCCATTCATACAAATAGGCAGACAAGCAACCAAACGACCGCTGGGGGTTAGATTATATTCCACAAATAATATATAATCGAATACAAGTAAAACAACAAATTCATTTTCAATAATCAATAGATAGACATTTAATTAATTCATTCAACAATTAACTTCCACATCAACATTTTCATCAGGCATACAAATATAATAAAATAACATGCACAATTTCACATTTTCACAACGCACATAATCACCGATTCACATAATCAAGTATGACACATTTCATCAACTATTAAGTGCATGCAATGTTTTAGACACTTCTACATGCATGTGGTACCAATTGGATTCTGAAGATAATTTTACCACTATGAATCCACCAACGTAACAAACACTGACAATTACATTCTTTCACCAAGAGAATCAACACGATTGTGAATGCATGGACTTTCAAGTAAAGACTCGACAATGCACAAATCACCAATTCCATATTATATAATTTACACCATCATATAATATCTTTGCCAAATTCACCAATTGCATTATCAAGTATTTAAATCCACACAATCAAAATGTCATAATCAACAAAAGAGTCGTTGCCAAAATTATCACCAACATTTATCACAACAAGAAACATTATTATTTCACAATTCACCAAATCGCATAAAGACGAATATTTCTCCACATCATGATAACAAGCATTTAATACAACAATCAAACATTGTTTCATTCTAAAGTCACCATGTTATCATATTTACAAAGCCATTTGCAAGTTATAAGATCATAAAAACTCATTTTGACAAAGTTAGTCTATTTTCACAAAATCGCTTATTTCCAATTTATTTCACCAAAAGAAGGCATTCACGTCCAAATACGTCAACATATCATATTCACATATCACATAGCATCAGAGAAATGCATTCATGTTATCATCATTTCATAATTCCGGTTATTTCTAAAACTTCACTAAGTTCGTCTCATTTTCTCATTTTTCAAAAAGAATTTCATTTACAAAGCAAGACCAAGTCTTAAGCTCACATATACCTTGCATGATCATTCTAATCTTATTGCTACATAAATAAAACATAACTCCGTCATTTTATTCGAGAAAAACAAGTTTCGAAAAATTGCAAATTCTTGACCATTTTCAACGAAGTTTCATAAAAATCATTTTGATCTAATCCAAATGATGTTTCTGTAGGTTTTCAACTTAAAACATCAGTTAAACACATCAAAAGAAACACTTATGGGTGTCTGAAAACGACCCCAATTGCCCGAAACACCAAAAACCATGGGTTTTGTCCTGAACAACTCACCATGGCAGAGACTAGCTCGCCAAGCGAGTTACCCAGGAACAGGGAACCCAAATTTTTGGGTTCCTATCGGGAAGTCACACAAAATCTTCCCAAAAACCCTGATTGTGATCCCCATTGACCCAAAAACGTTACCCAAACTTTGTTATTAGTTATCATACATCACAAGGCAATCAATATACTTATGAACACGAATTCATAACACCGTTTCATCACAAATTCAACATCAAACCCATTTTTCACCAAAAACTCATATCTTCCCAATTTTCATCCAAACTCCACAACAACACCAACAATTCAAACCCCAACAACATACAAACTTAAACAAACATACATTAAGTGATTTGAAACATGTTTGAACATTAATCGCTTACAAAAACTCACTTGGGTTGACCTAGTGGTATTGACTTGGGATCTGGGAGTGTGCTCATCTTCGAAGTTTTAGGTTCGATTCTCTCTGGTGTCAATTTAGGTGGGCTAATTTAACTTCTTCAAAAAAAATCACTCACAAAATTCATGGTTTACACCTAATTAAGCAAAAATCATCAAAACAATTTAGTTCAAACATCAACTATAAACTTGAACTTATAAACACCTCAATTTCATAAAATTCAACATACCCATAATTACACATCAAATAGGAGCACGACAATTAACATTTAAAATCATAAAAATCATAATTCATACAAATAATCTAACAAAATCATACAAACGATCTAAATTAAAAACACAACCAATATCAAATACATTCACGCCATTATATTGAAAATTATATGTTTAAAGTACAACAAATACTGATAGTAATTCTATAATTGTTGTCCGTGCATCTCACGGGTAGAGATCTAGTTATTAGGATAACACAAAAAAGTGCGGATGGCTCTCAATTTCGCGTAAACAAACAAACTAACATTAAGTGGTGTACAATTCATTTTTAGAATAAGTCCAAACAAATTAAAGGAGGTACAATCTATTTATAGGATAAGTCCATAACACTTTATCTTTATTTTTCTGCATAGTGCATACTCCCTCTTCAATAGATACCAATAATTTGACCTGACCTAAGGTTGTATTTTAATTAATATTTTTAAAATTAATTCATCCGTTTTCAGCATAGGTCTAACTAACTTTTTTTACAATATGACCATGTTGTACATATGTGCTTCTTTCTTTTGAGTTTTTATTTTATTTTATAAAGATGCATATAAATAAACAGTACAGTCACTGTCTATTTAAACGGCTTCATCTATTCTCTCACTTCACTTCACTGATATTCTATCACTTAGAGTATATACTATTAACATGTCGAGAGCACAACCAACAAATAAGAAACAGAAAAGAGGAGGCAACAACTTGCCTTTTGAAATCATCGAGTATATGTCTAATGATGGTGTTAAGGTATTCAATTGACCATTTCATACTTTTTTTTCCTTCCTATTTTTGTCTTTTTTTTAAAAAAAAACATATTCAAATATGATAAGTTTTCTTGTTTCTAGCTTTACCGAAGTCTTGTGAGTGAAACTCTTTCTTCAATGTTTGAGGTGGAGACACACATCAAAACTGAAACATATCTGAAATGAAAGGTATATCACTGTAAAAAATAGTATAATATTTTAACAAAACATTTTTTTTTTAAGTTTTCGACGTTTAAAAATTCATATTTAATTCATGTTTTGTTAAACAATTCTAATATTTTTTTGGAAAAGATTCTTATAACTTTCTAAACATTCTTGAAAAATTTCATTTACATATACGAATATTACATATGAATTGACTTAAAAATAAAAATGATAATTAAATTTTTATAAAGGACTAAAAGTCAATAATTTGTTTTAGATCGATTAAAACCAAAATCTAATATATTTATTGAGATGAAGAATATATTTAATCTTTGTTCAAAATAAATAAATATATCTAACCTTAGTTTTTATTTATTTTCTAGTCGCAACATTACATTGTCCGACTCTCCAAGGAAGAGAAGAGAGTGGACCAAGGTAGCAATTGTGGATGTTTTGTTTCGGAACATTAGTGACGTAAGCAAAAAGTTCCTTTCACCCTTAAACCCTCGCCATTCACAATTTCTCTGCAAAACCCTAATAACCCTCTCACAAATTCTCCACTACTATCTCAATCGCATCCCAATGATGGAACAAAACTCAGAACAAGACAATCTTGAACTCTACGCAATCCTTAACCTCTCACCCGAATCCTCCGACGAAGAAATCCGCAAAGCTTATCGTCAATGGGCACAAGCTTATCATCCTGACAAGTACCAAAATCCTCTCATGAAAGATGCTGCTACTGAGAATTTTCAACGAGTTTGCGAAGCTTATGAGATTCTTTCAGATCCGAATAAGAGACAGGTTTATGATATTTATGGTATGGAAGGGTTGAAATCTGGTTTGGAACTTGGTTCGAGGTTGGATAGAGCTGAAGAGATTAAAGCCGAGTTGGAGAGGTTGAAGAGAAGAAGGGAACATGAGAAGATGGTGGCTAATTTTCAGTCTTCCGGGACGATTTTGGCTAATTTGTCTGTGCCGCAGTATTTAGATGGTGATGGTCTCTTTAGAGGGTATGGTATTTCTCTTTGTTCATCTTATAACTTTATTGTTTTTAATTTTTGAAATGGGTGTGTATTGTTTGAATATAACTGATGGCTGATAATCTAGCTGATAGTGGATGAGTTTAAGCGAATAGTTGATAAGCTAGCTTGTAGTTGGTAGCGGATAAGCCAGCGTATTGAAATGGTAGTGTTTGGTAAAATTAGTTGTTGCACTGGCTGATAACTTTATTGTTTTTAAGTTTTGAAGTGTGTGTGTGTATATTGCTAAAAATGCATACCTTTTTGTTGGAATGGTTTTAAGTTTTGTTTGTTAAAAATAACTGATAACTGATAAGCTAGTTGATAGTGAATGAGCTTATAGCGGATAGCAGATAAGCTAGCTTGTAGTTGATAGCGGATAAGTTAGTGACAAAAGAAGACCTAGAAAAACTATAATAGAAACTACTAAGAAAGGACTAGAGATTAATGAGTTGTAGATTAGATGGATAGTAGTCAAATCACTAGAGGCAAAAGACGACCTAGAAAAACTATAAGATAAACTGTTAAGAAAAGTCTAGGGATTAATGAACTGGATATAGATATGATAGAACATTGCAGCATTGTTTGAATCATGTAGCTGAAGCTTGATTGTTGTTGTTGTTGTTGTTGTGTGTGTATTGCTAAAAATGCATATACCTTGTTGTTGCAATGGTTTATCGATATTGAAACTCGAGTGTTAATGTAAGCAATGATGGATAAAAACTGAAATCTCCTGGATGATATTATGCCCTGTGTTCTTGATTGAATTTTTATAGAAATATGTTCGTGGTCCAAGAGGTGTCAGCTCAATGGTAGCTGGACTTTGTAATCTCAAGGGACAGAGTTCGAATCCCACCTAAGACAATTTAAAATGGTCATTAATGCCACTTTTATAAATAAAAAGTTTCCCCTTCCTCAATTATTTTAAAAAAAATAAAAATGTTCCTGACAGTTAAATAATTGCTTCTTGTTGCGATGCATGTCTTGAGTTGAGATACCCATCCTTAGGATTTCATTTGATTGTTGATGTTTTTGTGTGTGATGTTTCTGACCATCAGAATGGCAATGACGAGTGAAGTTCAGTCTCAATTGTCAAAACGAAATGTTGTTGGGATTGGCGGCAATTTAGCAGTTGAAGGACATCAAGGTGGTGGAGCTGCTAATGCTGTATTAAGTCATCAACTTTCTGAGGCTTCGTCAATAGAATTTATTGCTTCAGCCGGTTTACGTTCACTAATTGGAGTGCAGACATCACGGTTGGTTATTTGCTTTCTGCAAATCTATTTGAACAGTGTTCTTTTGTCAGTCCTAGTGATGATTTATGTGTTTCTCGTGCATCATGCCCCAGCGTTATATCATCACACTCATCTGCAACAGCAGGCTTAACAATGTCTTTGAGAGATGGTTCGTTGAATCTTTCTAATGCATGGACCCGCCAACTGTCAGAAACAACAAATGGACATGTACGCTCTTCTATGCCTTGGACTTTTCTTTCTCATCTATGGTGTCATAACAAGATGAAAAATTGTACATAACATTGTGTGGATATGCATAGATCAGCTTAAAATAAGATCGATTTAATGATAACTATGGAATTAATTAATTTTACTGTGAGATTTGTTGATATCAAGATAATGTCCACTGCATCTGACTTTCAACCAGATAACTAGGATTACTTTGTATAAGCAACATACTAAATTCAAGGGAACAAAGGAATGATCTGTCTGCATGGTTTAGAATTTCTAACTGTGGGGGCATATTTTTCGACCTTGTAATAGACGAGTGTCAACAAAGTTTGTATGTTTGGTACTTTATCTAGCCAAGTTCCTTAAAATATAATTTGTGCCAGAATTGGCTCATATAAGTGTTGGCCAATTCAAACCATTGGTGAGCTGGGCTTTTTGTTGCCTCAGGGATTATGAAACAGATTTGAAATATTCTCTATCTGTGATATGTTCTTCTCACGTGTATTTCAGATACAACTCATGTTGGGATCACAACCATCTGTAGCTGTAGGGTGGAAGAAAGAAGACGAGAGAAGGACTGCCACTGCAGATGTGAAGGTACTTCTTTATTTTCTGCAAAATCAGTCATTTGTACTGGAAATTTTAGTACCATATATTGATTAAAAGTTGTACAGTATGATCCACCATTCTACTCTGAAAAGGAGAGGAAAAAGTGACAGATCATGTGCTTCCATCTTTAGAATAATGGTCTTTGATGTTGCTAATCTGTATAGAGAAATTTATGCCTTTTATCTTTTCCTATACTAAATTCTTTCTCAACTCCTTTAGCTCGGCACAGGTCCTTTCGAGACATCAGCTCGGTATACTCATCGCTTTTCTTCTAAATCTCATGGCTGCATTGGAGGAAGATTTGGGAGGTATGCAAATCTGATTAGCTGAAAATTTAGCTGGGGTGTCTGTTTCCAAGTTTCCTCTTTGTTTTTATTTTGAGGGAATAGTATACCATACCATCGTACTTAGATTTTGGTGACTAAATGCTTGCAATGTCACTGTATTATTGGCAAAGGTCTATTGTGGATACTTGATAACATAAATATTTTGTTTGTCGAATATTGACTCGAAATCCAACTAATTTTACTCGTTTCCATTGTTCATACTTTTTTTTTTTTTAATCTTAATGGTATATTTATAAAAAAGAAATTATTGCTGTAGATTGCATTGAATCATGTCCATTGTGGAATCATGTTTTTTTCAAAGCTCAATAGGGTTAGTTGATCCATCTAGTCAACACCTCCTTTTGAGAATTGATTAGGAATGGTTGCATATTTCAGTTCCCCTTAACATTGAATAATAAGAGGTTCCTTAGCCACTGACATTCCATACACCATCGTTTCTTTTGTTTTTATGCTGGGGTCTATTTTCTTGTTGGGAAAACTGCGAATGTATAAAAAATGGCATCTAATATCTCTCAAAGAAGGAAATTTTCCTCTTTATGGGAATCAAAATGAAAGGATGAATTTTTTCTTCTCTTGATTAGAATTAAATTGAAAGGGAAAGGCCAGGATGAAGTGTTGAGCTGCTGCATTCGGATTCTTTAAAGCAGTGGTTTTATTGAACATTTTTCTATTGAGGAATCTCATTCAACATATATAAGAGATGGTGTCATGGTAACTGCTTTTCTGCAGATGGTAGTGTTGGAGAGTCAAAAGAATTAATTAATGAAATTTGAAGATATTGATAAAGGTATTAGGAAACATGTCTGTTGTCTAGGTTGAAGTAAAATAGAGCATATTGAACAAAAATTAGCAAGAGACAGAAATTTCAGTGTAGAGGTGAAAATTGGAGAATATACAACTCCACAAGGCGTTTTAAAAAGATGATGACGTTGCAATGAATAAGTGATTACACAATAAAAAGTAAGATTGTGAATTGAGGTAGCTACAGTTGTAAAAAAGATGATACAGTCTCATCTTAGGTGGTTTGACATGTGTGGAGACGACCCAGGGAAGTTCTACTTAGGAGAGTTGACCAGATTAAACATGAAATTTAGACTGGACAGGTCAATAGTTAGAATTTAGAAATGTAGGAGACCAAGAAAATTTATATCCCAAACCTTAAAGAGAGATCCAGGGATAAATGATATATCTTTTAAATTAAATAAAAGTTGGGAAAACTGCACTATCTTTTAAATTAAATACTTGATAGCCTATAGGTGGTTATGCTAATAGATAAATGCTAATTTTACTCATTGACATTAAATTTTTGGATTTGTATGCTATTTGATTTTGACATTAAACCATTTGAACTTTTAGCTCTTCCATTGAGATGGAAGTTGGTGGTGGAAGGAAGTTATCCAAATTCAGTACTGTGCGCTGGTTGTATGTAGTAGGACTTCAGGTAATGCATTTAATGATTTCTTTTACAATTAACCATGTTTATCGTTCATGTCTTTGTTTCCGTGATTAATTATAGCGGGTTTAGGCTTAGGGTGAAAATCTTGTATTAACTGTTACTATTTAAACTAAAAACAAGAGAAGTGCTAGCAACACACTCTCTAACATACACTTTCTAACACACTTTTTAAAAGGGCAGCCGGGTGCATTAATGCTCCCGCATATGCTGGGTCCGGGAAGGGGTCCCACCAATTGGTGTATTGTAGGCAGCCTTACCTTGTTTTTTACACATGTGGCTGTTTCCAGTACTTGAACCTGTGATCTTTCAGTCACGTGACAACAACTTTACCGTTGCGTCAAGGCTCCCCCTTTTCTAACACACACTCTTTGATTGGTTAAAATTAACATTGTTTCCATTGAATCATGTGGGACCCATATAAATATGGTGGGACCTACACTAGCTTTTTCACTCCCCTTTTCCTCACCATACTAAAGAGACTGGCATGATTTATGGGGCTCTACTTGTTAAAATACCCTGCTAAAATACTATGCAGTTTGTTAAGTTCTAGATCCAACCATCAAAAAGTTTATTTGGGATATGGTACTTTAATGGTCCAAAAAATAACTTTTCCTCTTAAAATACCCCATCCAAATTTTGAATTAGGCCATATTATATTTTTAATTTGTCACATTGATGGTTCCTTGTTTCCAGTTTCCACCTATGGAAATTTGAAGATTCCATTTCATGATCCTCCCTTCCCAACACTTTAGTGTTCCTCCCTTCCCCACGCGTTAGGGTTCAATGCAAGATGTTTTTTTTTCCCTTTGTTAATGATTTCTTGTATAAACTATCATACTATTTATTTAACCTTTTCAGGGTATTTCCTGGAGATTTGAATTCTGCCGTGGGGGTCAGAAGTTGATTATTCCTGTAAGAAGAGTCTTCTTTACATGTTTAACCTGATAGATGCTAGACACCATTTTGGGATTTGACTTTTATTCAGATGTTTTATATATGATGGTTTGTGTGTAATTTCTTTCTGATTGTTAAGATATGCTCTAAAGGCCTGTCAAGATTGAACTATGCAATATGCCTTCTTAGACTAGCTATATAACCGATTACCAGAAATGAGATAGTTTATTTAGTTGAGGAGCTCATTTTATTATTATTATTATTATTATTATTAGAGTAAATTACACCACCCTCCCTTGAGAAGTAAATTAAATTTTACTCCACTCCCCTAAGAGATCCTTGAAGCCACCATTTTACTTCTCAAGGGAGGGTAGTGTATATTTTATTCTCCCCCCAAAAAAGTTGACTGCTATCATAAGAATGGATTGGAGCGTAATACATATCAACTTTAAGCCACCATTTTATGTCCAAAATAAAACTTTAAGTCACCATTTAAGAAATCAATTTTCATTTCTTTGAAAATTTTATTGTTAGTTTAATGATTTTAGAATATAAAATTCTGCCAATTCTCTGGTGCACAAGTGAAGCAAGCCTTGCATCATGGACAACTTAGTTTTCACCATTGGACCAATAAATCCCACCATTAGATCGAATGAGATATTGATATGACTTGTTGATCCAATGGCGGAAAGAACACTTGTGCATGGTGCAAGCCATTTTACTTGTGTACGTGAGACAGAGCCTATACAGTTTTATTTTAGATAGGTTTTTCTTTTAATTGGCTTTAGTAATTTGTCCAAAATTAAAGAAATAATTGCATTACAAGTTTGATTATATTAAAATGGACGTAAGATTTTATTAAGGGATGGAAGTGTAGATTTTAACTTAAAAGGGGAGGGGGATGTAATTCAAACTTCTCTCAGGGGAGTGAACTCTAATTTTCTTTAGTATGTTTTACATAAGAAGGGGGAGGGTATATATTTTAACAAAAAAAGGGAGGGTAGTGTAATTTAAGCATCTCTTAGGGTAGAGGAGTGTAATCTACTCTTACTATTATTATAATATTGATTTTGACTATCCTACCTTGTTTAGCTTCCTTTGTGAACTTCGGTACTGTAATTACCTTGAAACCTAATGTAATTGCTGAAAAATAATTTAGAAAATGTATACATTTTTATAATCTTCATATAGTGCAGCAATTTAAATTTGCTTGTTTGACTTATATTGTTTCTTACTTGTTATATATGTATTATTACTTGCAGATTTTGCTGACGAATCATTTGAACCCTATGTTTGCTACTGGAGCATTAGTTATTCCAGCATCGTTTTACTTTGTTCTGAAGGTGAATTCATATTATCTTTACGTTGATAACCTACTTGTTGAACCGTTTAAGTATTGTCAGTGTTATCTGGTAGTTTATTTTGTGAAGAACTATAAATATTTTTTATTCATGTTATTGTTAGTATTTTCCGTAAGAGAAATTTTTTTTCACTTGTTTTCCTCTTTACAATGATAATTTGCTCCCATAATATTTCCCTTTAGCTGAAGAGGTGTGAATCCAAATAAGTCATCATTATTCAGCAGGGTGAATTTTGGTTATTTAGAGTTTACTTTTCAATACAAATTAATTAAAAACTATATGGTTGCCTGCAATGGTCTCCATTGGAACAAAATAACACGCACAACTTACATCATCGAAGAATATAGCTAGCTCCATACTTGCTAATAATTTTCCCTTTCTAAATTATGATTGTACCTTTTCTAGTTCACAAGGTTGTCAGCTATTTTCGCTGCTACATTTATATTGATTCTTATTGCCTTTTGTTTTGCCATTAGTTACAGATCACCACTTTTTATCACAAAATATCTCTGGTGCAGAAATACCATACGAAGAATCAAGATAACTACTATTTTTTAGCTAATATAACATATGCACTCGTTTGATTTATTGAACAGCTTGGTGACATGTCCCTAATATTTAGCTAATTTAGATAACTTGTTTTGCTCAGAGATGCGCTTCTAATATTTGAGTTGTGTTTGCAGAAATTTGTCATTAAACCGTATTACCTTAAAAGGAATAAGGAGAAGGCTCTAGAGAAGGAGGGAAAAACTTCTACTCAGGTATGGGTGATTTTTATGGTATTAGCTGAGTAGTGGTGTTAGGATTCAATACTTGTGTGTCGTTGTTTCTGGTGTGTAACTTGTACTCTCATGTAAGATGGCCTATATTTTCTGTCTGTGTGATAACTACGTTCATATACACTTTTAATAATTTGGGATTTACTTGTCAATGCATGATACATGCACAATTGCGCACCTTCCTATGATTAATGAAAAAAATACTGTATCAGGAATTAGATTAACAGAATATATTAACAACTTACAAAGTGAAGCAAATAAATATTAAAGATTTGAAAAACCAATATATAAGAAAACCAATATTTAATAAATAATGAAAAAGGAACGGACATTTTATTTTATAATTGGGAAAAAATACCGCAGAAAAAGGAGGAAGAAAGAAATATATAAACAAACTGAAAAAAGATTAACACTTCCTAAATGGTCGTGGTCGCCATGGTGGTGGTGGTCGTAGTGCAGTGGTGGTTGTCGGAGGTGAAGAGAGAAGAGAGTTGAGATGCGATGAATGAGAAGAGACGAGAAGTCGAGATGTAAATGTTTATTTTTTTTTGAAGAAATTTGAGATGTAAATTTTAACATAAACAACCTTTGTTTTTTAGGGTTTTAACCCATTTGGGTTTCTAGTAAAAAAGAAACATGTGGGCCTGGGTTTGGGTCAGGTCTCAAGGCCCAATTTCAGTTTTCTCTCTTTTTTTTTAGTTTTTTCCGTCATGGCCACCCAACTTCATTGTGTCTGCCATGTGAAAACCAATACGCTACCGCCATTGTATGGCAGTCTGTCAAAATTCTGCCCCCACCTTTTTTACAACACCACATTAGTATGTATGATACCTGTTTGCTTGAATGTAAGATGCCAGCCTGTAAATCCCTGATTGAAATCCATTACTACTTAACACATCCTATTTCACTCTAAACAAGTCTATAGTTGGACAATCAGATTTTTTCCTACGAGTCACAAGTTCAATGCCTATTTGGACGGTGAATCTTTATAAATTTTCAATTGTACAGCCAGTGGCCTTTAGTTACCCTTTCATTTCATATCTAGGTATCTAGCATTAGCCCAAAATACAGAGGGAGCTAGAATACGATTACTCCAAATGCCTCCTTTTAGTTCTTGGCTGTGATATCAAATAGTCAAATACAAATTCAGTTTGAGTCCTAATCATGAGGCTTACAAATGAGTTTTTCTCCGTTTTCTGGACTTAGACAAGTTTTTTCATTTATTTCCTGTCTGCATAAATGCGTGCATTTTGTTCCACTTTTTAGAAGTTACATGTCTTCCATAGAAGACATATCAGATCTGTTTTTGGTGAATAATATTGAGTTAACTTAACACCCCCTTCCTCTGCTTCCCCGATTGTGCAGGTTCAAGAAGCAAGGGCAGCAGCAGAAAAAGCTCAGAAATTACAACAAAATGTAGCTAATAGGAAAAGAAACAAGCAATTAGAAACGGGTGGACTGGTTATTATGAAAGCGCTATATGGAAGTGATACAATTTTGAACAACTTGTATTCGTCAAATGGAACAAGTTTTGAATCTACTTCAGGAGTCATTGATGTTACAACACCTCTGAATTTTCTAGTGGGTGATTCTGGTCAACTTAAGGTATGGTTCCTTGCTTTCTCTCAAAAGTTATTCTTGACGTATGTTAATCACGAAGTTTGATAATTTTCAACAGTTAATTGTTCTGCTTGCTTATCCACATGAATAAAGATAATGCAATATATGTATATAGGATGGAATGGAATAGTGTGCTGCAAACTCCTTTGATTAGGCATGATGGGTTAAAATTGAAATTTTGAGATAGTGATTGGAGACAGTAACAGAAAGTTAAGTATAGGGTTATACTTTTCTGTTTAATTTCTTGGACTGACATTAAATTTCTGAACCTTAAGTTTTACGTCAAAGAGATTTATGTTCTAAAGATGTGGTAAAGTTGTGTTTTCATTTTTCAATACATGTATTTGTTGACCAATTCATTTAACTCAACTCTGAAGTCTTAGACAATTAATCAACACTGTAACATTCCTTTATCGCAAAGATGCAAAAACCTACTTGAAAGGTCTTTCAAGTGAGAGTTCACTCAGAAGCTACCACTTGTATATTTTTCGTAACAAAAGCTGCTACTAGTGTGAATTAATGGCTGAATTCTGAGCAATTAATCCAGTAAAATCCTATTTAATGATATTTCTGAGGCCATATTGTAACTTTGCCAAAATTAAGTTTTGGGAGCACACATGAAATAATGAACTTCCTATTTGTTGATGCAGCTTCACGAAGGTGTAAAGAAATCAGGAATCATGGGATTTTGTGATCCTTGTCCAGGAGAAACTAAACTGCTGTATGTAGAGTACGCTCATGCCGGCAATCAACACAAGGTATTAGCTGTTGCTCTTGTTACTGTTTAAAAAGTTCGGAGTATAAACCTTTTGTATCTGGTTGGTTGTATGGGCTAATTAAATTCTTTTAAACAGGTATTGGTTGGTGACTATGAAGAATTAGTGATACCCCAGGGCATCCACAGGATATAAACAAATAGTACTATACACATTTATATCATTGTTACCCTGCAGTTTTGCCTTGTTTACATACTTGAGGTAAATTATTTTGTACTGTTAAATGGAATTACAAGAGGTACCTTCAATCTACAATTTTCAGGCCAGTGGTATCTTTAATTTTTTAGCTTAATTAGTCTTTTCCTTCTGTTACGCCCTGCAAATGATGAAATAAGGGCGTTTTAGGATGTCATCGTAGTATTTGTCACACTGTTGTGCTCTATGCTGTGTTAACTCTGCTGCCGGACCGCAATTTTGTGTGATGTTCTTTTATTGTTCATTGGTTGCCATTGCCCAACCATATAAGTTCATTCTTGCCCAATGGCTGTAATTTTCATTTAGGTTTTGTTGTTGGTAGTTGATACACCAGAAGTTACAATAACAACCGGGAATAACATTGAGTGCCGTGACATTTTTGTATCGGTTCACTTCATTTTCCTTTTATCAGCCTAGGCACTGATTTTACATTTGTAGCTTGATAATCAAAAGGCTTGATTACCGTCTCATGCAACTTCTAGTTGGCTCGTGAATGACAACTTAATAAGGATTTAATGTTGTCTGAGTAATCTTTTTGTAATATATCATATCATCTTCACCACTTTATGCATTACATCGTGGAGAAACACCGATTCTATTCAAAGTTCCGTTTCTATCTTTATTTTTGTTCCGCCGAAAAATAAGTCATGCTTAGCTGGTTGGTTGAATGTTTAAGGTTGCATATAAAATTATTCGTTTTTGAAATGGTATGTTTTCACTTATTTATGTATATACGTATCAAAGATATGAATTCAATAGTCATAATCTTTTTAGAGCAACCCACCAAGCTGGAAATAATCATTTGGCAAAGATGACTTGCATTACACATTTTCAACACCAAGACTTCCTGCTACTGAATTTGAATCAACTACAATTTTCTTAATATAAAGCAATTTTTAAACCGGTGTAAGTTGGACGAAACTTTTAGCCATGATGGTTGAGCAAGCCTGAATTTTAGAGAAAAATTGATCAGATACATACCTTCCTAATCGACTCCAAAAGAACTCACAACAAGTCTTGCTTCTGCGTGATAGCTAACAATTAAGAACAAATTTTAATGTTAAGTGAGTTAAAGAAAATGCTAACAAATGTCTCTGGAGCCGAAGTTAAGATAATAAATATAGTAAAAATATTTTAAAATTAGTATAGTTAAACTTTTACAAGTGTAAAAAAATGTAAAAAAAAAAGAAGTTATTTTCAATATTTATTTTTTGTTCCTTAACTGATGTCTATGAGACATTAATTATATAAAACAAGCAAAATTATTTGCTCTTAAATTCCCTTTTTAAATTTATTGCCCAACAAATATATCGGGTTTATAATATAGACTATATACATGTAAATTAAATATAATGAATAAGTAAAAGCAAAATTTTGGTTATAACAGTAATAAGGGGAGTAATTACAAAGCATAGGTAGTAAAAGTATTGGATGTTTGTTGGGAATGATTGGAGCGACAGCAGGGTCGTGTATTTTCTGTAACATAGCGACCAAATCCAACTCCAACACCATTCTCCACTCTGTTAGTCTTCGTGTGTTTATCTTCAATTTTGTTGTTTCTGTTTCCTCGTTTCTCTCTAACTTTCCAAATCCGAAACTACAGGATGATAAGGTTGTTGCTTTTCGGGATATTAATCCATCTGCTTTCAGGTATTTCCAATTCATAATCATAGGTTTATGTATCAATTTCATAATTTTCAATTTTAATTAGTGTTATAGAAATCACTTATTCATAAGTGCTTATGCCATAAGCTGCAAAATAATTTGTTTATTCAAAATGAACTTATTGAGGTGATCAATTTGAACCTGGCAAATTTTAGGCATTACTTAGTGGTTCCTGTGGAGCACATTCCTACTGTTAAGGATCTTCAGAGAAGAACTGAAGATTATTCTTTGGGTAAATAATAAGCTTATAGCTGTAAGAACTTCACAGTTTAAATTTTGTGTAGATTTTCAAATCTGATCAGTTCCATTTCATGTTTTCCTTCTTTATACAGTGAGTCATATGTTAGATGTGGGGAAAATGTTATTAGTCAGAGATGCACCTCACTCAAAGCAGTGCAGGTATTTGAGAGTTATATACAACTGCAATTGCTTTATTACTCTATTTGTTCCTTTTTAACCGTCGTCGTTTTTGTACATAAATTGTTTTTATTTACTTGTTGTTTTCAGAGTTCAAGACAACTTTAACAAATGTTTTATTAATAATACCCTTAACTATTTATTGGAGATAGAGAAATAGGTGGACTGATATAACCGTAAAATTTATTGGTTTTCCCTGGTATGTGTAAATAACCTTAAAACGACAACTAAAAAAAGAATGGAAGGAGTATTACACTGATCCCGAATGCTGAATTCAACTGCAAAATTGCTGCCACCGACTATAACTTGCATTGTTGGTTTCATGCTCATGATGGCCACTAAAGCATAACTTGGTCACATTCTGATTTTCACTAGCAAATCCCAAATGCTCCCATGTTGTTTTGTTGTGTTACAGTTGTTTAACTCGGACTATAATCAGTAGCTTTCTATGAAGCAGAACACTTTTCTAACTGGGAAGGTCATTTGTATGCTGCAATAGAGTGTTATCTGTGAATTTGGGTTGTCTATGTGCATGAGATATTGGAACATGTAGATATATTTTTATCAACCCTTTGCTGATGCATAAACATTTGAGGGTTAATTTCTTGATGTCTGTTGAACATTAAGTTTAACATTCAAGGTAACTACGGAGAAAAGGAGAGTTGAAAAATTTAGGGACATATAGAGATAGATTGGAGATTGATTGCCCATTTATACTTAATTTGACTTGCCTATATTCATCAGTCACATTATGATATTTAAAAATAAGATTTTGATCTTTGAATACGCAAGTGAAACCTAGGGTACTAAAGTTTACTGAATTTCTTGAACAAGGACTCAATACCATGACTAGAGAAGCAAGAACAGAAATTGAACACTGGAACTACTGCATTAAAAGCAGGATGTTGTTTTGACCTGAAGTTAACATCTGTTCTTCAACAAAACATGACCATGTGATTTTTTGTCTGACATATTTCATACAGATTTGGCTTTCATCAACCTCCACTAAATTCTGTTAACCACCTACACCTGCATTGTATGGCGCTACCATATACACCCAGGTATTAATCTTTCTGGATACGCCTGCTTAATATTATTATGTATGCTGTGTGAATATTTAAAAATGCCCCTTCATGAATTTAAGCAGATGGAGATGTATAAAATACTTGTCTTTCGGACCACTTGGTTTCATTGAAGCGGAGAAGTTTCTGGAAAAGATAAAGCCTTTGCCCAAAGTTCATTCAAAAGTATAAATTATTGTGAAATTTTTGTTTAAAGTTATAATACAATCCCTGCAACGTAATTGCAAGTTTCAACATAACTGTGCCAATTAGAACTCCAGGTTGTGATGGCTATCATACTAAGCAAACACTAGCATCAACAACTTTCTCCGGCCTTAAAGAAATTCGTCACACTTGAGAAAAGTAGACACATCTTAGTCTGGTACTTTGCAGCTGTACTTTATTCATTTCTGGTTACCTAGACGTGAGTTGTCTTCGAGACTTGGGTTTGGAATGTGTTATCAAGAATCACATGCTTAGTTTTAGTTTTTGTCACAGACATGGGGATGAAACTGAAAGTAACAAAAAACACTAAAAAAGTACTTAGATGAACTGTTTTTTCTCTTTAGTTGTCTCTTTCTATGAGCCCATTACATACGCCATTGGAATAGTGGCTCTAATGGAGTGGAGGTGAAGTGGGGGAGATTGTGACATGCAGTTCCAGTATGGACGGGTTATGTCCTAATTGTGGGTTGTATCTTTTAGATTATTGCTTGAATTGTCTAATTTTTTTATAGAATTGATTTGAAGAATTGAAACCAAGAGAAATAGAGGTTAAAAAAAATTGATTTTGCTTGGATAGTAATAATTTTATCTTTTGATGCTAGCAAGGGCTGTTATTCAAACATGCTATTAAAGGTTTTGTTTCTCCTATCCACTTGGGTTGGCATTTACTGCTGGTTTGAGAGTTTGGAGTGTGTTACTTTCAAGGTCTTAAGTTCGATTTTGCATGTATATAACTTTACTTTGACTTTAAATGGGTCCTCTGCAAGTGGGTTGTGGGATTGGACCCATTTAATATATTTTTAACTTTTAAGAGGTGTTGTGTTGATATCTTGGAAATATAGAGTGCTTATTAAGTATTACTGCTAAAAAAAGAGAAATTCTAACGTGTACCTCTAGGAGACTCTTGAAGATTTAATAAATGGTAAGTATTTATGAAGAGACGTGTATTCAATGCATTAGAAATTAAAATATTTGACTTTTCAAAAGAATAATTGCTTATTATGAAATGTTTAAAGAGAAATTCTAACGAGTACCTCCCTCGAGTGTTTGGACTGTAATTTAAAACTCTTCACGTATTCTAAGCACTAAGCCGCAGAGAGAGAAGTACAACATTTTCCTACGAGCAAATAATAACTCCTTAACCAACCGAGACCGACCCAACGGATAAACCAAGTGTTTGGTTTGAGAAAACATTTATATTTTAATCCCCCGCTTTTACTTTTAATTATCAAGAAGCCGTGATAGTATTTTTAAAAACTTGTACAAGAAACAATGAATAATAGTTTTGTTCCTCTAAAAAAATGATAATAGTTTTGTTTTAAGTAGAAATTATTTCAATATTAAACATCAATATAAGAATTTTATTATAATCTGAAGTTAAAACAGAAAAGTGTTTTCTAAAGGCAAGTATTGACATGGACAAATGACGTCATATATTTAGAGACCAAAATGTGTAAAACTGTGTTATACAATTAACATTTTTGAAATTGAATAAACAAGGAAAATGAACCGATTGGTAGTTTTCAATATCCAGCTATCATTTTTTACATGTCAACATCTTTCAATGTGAATAAACAAGAAAAATGAGCAGATTGATGTGTAAAACTATTGAAACTACTCGTGATTATATTAAATTAAATTATCGAGCCAAACCTACGACTATATTTTTATGGATATACTCTACAAAATTGGGAGTTACTTCACTAGCAGTGAAAGATCTTCGTGGGTAATATTGGCAGAACAATCTTATATGCTTTGCCAGAACATTTATATAGATATTTTGCAGTATGCCAACTAGACAAACCTTTGTGCACCAAAATCTTGCAAGCACCCCGTAACCTCAAAAGTGCCAGTAGAACGAGTATGACAGTTTTGGATTCACAAGAAAGGAAGTATCGATAATCAAAGTAATGGGCATGCTAACAGCTGTAAAACATAAACTGTTGAAACATTTTTAGCAAAAATGGTAGAGTTCTTCAATTATGTGGTTGAGAATAATAATCAAAACTAAAGATAATCCACAATGTGAGATTTTGTGGGTAAAACTTACATAAAACATCTGGCATTCAGGACAGTATTTAAAGTAAAAATTTCCAAATGACTAGATGAGTTAGGCTTTGTAGGATTGGCATGCTAGATTGCTAGTTTAAGAGGTGTGTACTATCATGCGTAAGCTATTGCTAAAGTGAACTTTAATGAGATTCAATAAATACTATTTTACTACTTTATATTATAAATTTTAAGATGTAGCATGTGTTTGGTCTCGTCTGAAAACATAATTTAGATCATTGTCACCATTTAGGGTTAGTGGTGTCATAATTGAGAGTTAACCTAGTATTTTGAGATATGTGTAAAGTATGTCTTTCTCGACCATTTAGTCTTTAATAGTGTTCTCTTTTCAAAGTTGAGTAAGAAGGATATAAGCCCACCAAAGATTCTCCCTTAATCGACAATGATATGATAAGGTACGAGGGACATGCACATAATATGACCAAGTGACGTATATACGAACGACTACATATATATCGTTAGCTATTCTTGGTCCCCTTCCATGTTCTAACTTGATAGTTAGAAAGGGCGAGGGTGGTCGCCTCCCTATTATGTTTACTTAGTCCTCCTATGAAATTACGTCCAGTCGTGTGGTCCAAATATTTATCGTCGGATATAGGTCACAATGTATATCAGTTAGACTCTACAATTTGTAGTTTTGGTTTTAAAAAATAGTGAGATGATATGATTAAATAGAAAGACTCTCGTTGGAATTATTTTAGAGTAACGGCAAATGTCTCTTTACTTACGTAATAATCAATTCTTCGTAGCCTCCAAACTATGAAGTACGGAAACGGACACGGATCCTGACAAGTTGATACACTAATAATTTGATAAGATCACATAACTAAATATAATTATATGTGTCAGTGTCGTGTTAGTTGTATCCGACACCGAGACATGCCTAATCCGATGAGTGTCCATGTTTCATAGCCTCCAAACTGTCCACGTACTCACCTACATGGCCACAATTATTTCTATTTATGATCTAGCCTTTGCCTACTACGCATGGAGGTATTATAATTTAAAATTCATGTTGTTACTCTTTAAAAATAAATTAAAAAGATCATATACTTTCAGCTCCTTATGATTGCCTCTCGATAATTTGGACAGAACCAGACAATACATAGGATTGGTGTACCATCCATTAGGTAAGATAGACAATGCTATGGATGAGTCATTAGTTTTTCACTTGTTTAGCCTAAGCAGCCAATCTTGTGCTTATGCTACTCTGTTGACCTTATTAATTAATAATCGCAAAGAATAAAGTTAGTATTTGCTTTTCCTTTATGTGGACACCAATTACCAAACACACAATTATAAAGAGAGAAAAAATGCAAATTATATTGACGTAAACTTGAGTAAAGCCAAAGCATATGGAATTTCAGCAAGGGAAACAAAGTATTATTTTGCATGTTTAGAGACAAATAATTGGTAACATTGACCCAAATAGCTATCCTCCACTAATATTAATATTATGAAAGTGACTTGAGTAGGTAGGAGACACGGCTTGCAAATTGAGGATCATATTTTAATCTATTGCTTTAGACAACTTTTTTCCATGGTGTGTATAGTATTAGACTTGTTTATAGTTGATGTTTCTTTTATATGAATTACAATTTGTTGTGGATTATTATTAATGATACAACGCTTTTTTTATTTTTGATAAAATGATATGGAACACTTTCAATGATTGGTTTGATACATTATTCTATATTATATGCATTCTTTTATTAACTACTTTCTTTCGATGGTCCTTTCTTTTCCCTCTTAGAGTTTTTGTTACGGATGAACCGATATCCCTACACTTCTTATACACCTTAACAAACATAGAAATAAATAGAGTAAATTGATAAGTATGACAAGTTTATGAGGTGACACTAAGAGAAAATGAGATGTAAATGAATGTTGAAGAAATTTAAGGTGTACAAATGAATTCATTACTAGTCATTTTACTCTTGCAAGGCCCTTAAAAAAATGTATTCTAAAATGAAAATAAAAACCAACTATATTTATAGATAAAAGAAAAGGTTAAATAAGTATTTAGTTTCTATAAATATATCAAATTTTGTTTTTAGTCTTCGTAAGAAAAGTGGCATGCATGTTTATGTCTCTATAAAATTTTCAATATGAATTTTTAATGCCTAAATTTAAATTTGTTTAATTATCTTTAAACTTTTAAATTTTAGAATGACTTTTTGCTGACATGTTTAGAATATTATAAGAAGTCTTTTCACAAAAAAAAAAGATTTTTTTTAACATGAAATGAATTAAATATGAATTTTTTAAACTTTCAAAAGTTCAAGATAAAATTAATAAAAATCTTGACCTACGAATCATATTTTGAACTCTTTTTATATAGAGGAATTTTTTATAATGTTTAAAACATGTATGAAAAAATATTAAAAAATTTAAGAATAATTAAACAAATTTGAATTTAGTAGAGACTCAAACTCTATGTTGAAAATTTGTATAGGAGCTAAAATATGTAAAATAAAATTTAGAATGACTAAAAACAAAATTTAATATATTTATAAACTAAGAAAAAATTTATTCCTAAAAGAAATAGCATAGAATCTCAAATTCTACTTTGATGTTTTTTTTTAACAAAAGTATGATATCATAAGTATTACAAGTAATTTCTTGACACAAGATGCTTATGGAGCGCACTTACATGAGCTTCCACAATATTATAATTTAAAAAATTAAAAGTAAAATTAAAATTGATAAGTCAATTAGCACAATAGTTTTCCTCCTTCATTCAAATCCAAAAGATTGTGTGCATCAAACCAAAATATGAACCCTCCCATTAAATTTGCAGTTATCCGTCATTTATTTATTATACTAGCAATCCAATATAATTGAAAAACAAAACTCGCATTTTGCTTTTTTTGTTTTACTTCATGTTGTGATTGATAAGATGTGAAGATACATTTTTTGACTAGTTAGTGAACAAATACGTTCACCTATCTAAGCAATTAAAAAAATTATAATATGTGTATAAAATTATTTTATACAAACATATTACCTAAATATTTATAAAGAAATTTATGTATTTTAACAAAATATATAATTAGAGCTCATGCAAATCTCTTATAATTGAATTTTAGATACTCACGATCAAAGAAAATCTCAATGTTGAGAGAATGTCGTCATAAGTATTTGATGTAAACTTATTGTCATTTATTTAAAGTTTTTTTTCAATAATTTGTTGAATTACTAATTTCGAAAATTTTAAAAAGTTTCTTTCAATAATTTGTTGAATTACTAATTTCGAAAATTTTAAAAACCGATGAAAACTCGATTATTGTTTTTTTCTAGGGAAAAACTCGATTTGTAGTTGATTTATTTATTTATCTGGCTGGAAACGTTATTGAAAGACAAAGATGTCAAACACGCAATTACTAGTTTGCAGTCAACATTGATGTTGACTTCATTTGCCACGTTCTTCTTTAATTTATTTTTTTCCTGCCTGTTGGTTTTGTATTTTAGTTCTTATAATTAAAAAAATTCGTCGTTACTAATGCTTTCTATAATCTATGATAATAGGGTTAGGACCCATGATAATTGGATTAGGACCCATCGTCATTAATATGATGCTAAGTAGTCCAAATATTTTAAATTGTTGAATGAATTGTTATATTTTTTTTTTTGCTTTATCCACCAAATAACAACAATCATTAAAATCAATGCACTTTTGTCAAATATTTAACTACTTTAATAAACATTAATTACTCTTATTGCATCATTAGAGTGTGTTTGGAAGTAGAGTTTAGCTCTAAGGACAGTGCATAATATACGCAATGTTCGGGTTCAAACTCTAAAAAGAATGTGTTTGAAAATAACTTGTTAATACCGCCACAATTAGTATAGAGACGTGATTAAATTTAGCTAAAATAGAAGCATGAATAAACACGTTATCTTTACTAATAAAGATAAAATGTCTAATTTTTGGTTGATTCTGTAATGCGACAACTCACCAATCAACTCGGTGATGAGGTTAGTAATACAATCCTTTCAAGATTAAGAACACGTAAATACTTTTTGACATTTAAAAATAAAATAAAAATACACACACATCAATATGAGAATGGTCTTGTTAATGAGTGTCCCTGGAGCACTCTTCAAGCATTCCTTTTGAAGAAATTATTCTTTAAAAAAAGTAAAAACTTCAATTTCCAATGCAATAAATGCACAAACTTTCATAAAAGTTTACCAATTTGGGTGATTAAAGAGTGCCCCCGGGAGTAAATAGCAAGTAAGAACTAACTCAACATTGTTGAAAAAATTTCATTACTCTACCATGGTAATGGTGCAAATACCAACAAGTCACAAACATGTGTTACATCGTGCCTCAGATGATCCTATAAGTCCTTTATTTTTCAACTCTCCCATTGGATGGTAGGGTGATCTTATTGAGTACATAGCTTCTTTTTCACCACTCGAAATTAATTCATCCTCCGAAAAAATGAAATATCTCTCCCATTGCCTCATACTCAGTTAAATCAATTGAATGGTCATAACATTTGGGTTTAGGTTGGTGTTTGGACTTAGAACCTTGAAGTCAACTTGTTATGGTACCCAATTATCTTGTTATATTTTAACTTTTTCCTTATTTCCTATTCTCCATCTAAACCCTTTGTCTAGGACTTCCCTCATGCTCAACATACTCCTCTAGGCCTAACTAGGTAGGAAACCAACTTTTACTTCCATGAAGTTTCCTTCAAAACTTTCCCCATCCGAAGTTGTTCCCTTGAGTAGTCACCACCCATGTTTACACAGCAAAGCTTTGTAAAAATCACCAATTTCCCTAAAACCCATGGCACTCATCCTCTTAGGTTTTGACAACCTATCCTAACTCATCGGATGAATTTTCCTTTCTTCCTCCTTTGAATCCCATTAGAATTTGTCCAGCAATGCTTCCAATTCCTTCCCGCATCCTTATGGCATCACGTAGCAACTCATGTAACTTGGGATCATTTGGGTCACCCATAATTTTTTTAAAACTCCGTATCTGACCCTATGATCGACTAATTTGAGAAGTTCAATTTCACTGTTTGGATCAAAACTTTGATTAGAACTTATTTCCTTGCTCCAAATAAAAACTCTTCTTTCTATCTCTTCAACGTTTTCCAAACTCAACAAAGGAAAAGATTTCCTTTTTGTACATTCCAAATACAACATGCTGCCTCAATCTATGTTATTACATTTTTGTACATTCCAAATACAACATGCTGCCTCAATCTATGTTATTACAATATTATTAAAATTAAATATATATATATATATATATATATATATATATATATATTAATGATAAACATTAGTTTTGTTAGATAATATAGTTATTATTCATTAGGAAGGGTATTTTAGACTTTTATATTCTCTAGTATATATTCTTATTGTAAGACTATGCATACAAGTTCTGTTAATTATGTTTATGAAACCCTAGCCTCCATGAGTTTTCTCTTCTCTCAGTTCAAATGTTCATGTCATATTGTGAGGGTGAGTGTTGAAGTTGGTTTTAAAGTTGTTTGTAGTTTGTTGTTAATCTCACATCGTCCAGGTTCCCGGACTGTCAATTGTATAATTATGCTTGAGTTCCCTCCTCCTTTGAGTTAGCTTTTGGGATGATATCCAAGCATAATTAACATGGTATCAGATCTGGGTTAAGGATTGTGATGTGGGAATTGGACCCAGACCCACGCTAGGCGTGAGGGTGGGTGTTGAAGTTGGTTTTGAAGTTGTTTGTAGTTTGTTGTTAGTCCCACATCGCTCAGGTTGCTGGGCTGTTGATAATATACTTGAGTTCCCTCCTCCTTTGAGCTAGTTTTTGGGATGAGATCCAAGCATAATTAACAAGTTTATCATTATTTAAAAAATTACTCTTTTAAAAAAATGTGAAAGATTTTTTCTTTTTTCTATAATTCATACCTAAATCATATTTTCTCTCTCCTCTAACCTTGCAAACAAAGCTTTAAAGAAGCATAAACTGAACCGGAGGTAAATCTACCATTTAGATTCGCTCAACCAAATTTAGAAAGATACTCATATATAAGTAACTAGTTTGGAAACCCGTGTCAAGCACGAGCTAGAATTACGACTATTTTTTATTTACTTTATTTTTTTAAGGAATTTTTTATTTTCTTTATAAAATCTAATTAAACGGCAAATTCATTATTTTATACACACTATATCATTAGAACGCATCGTTATCGTATTTTCTATTGCATACAAATATCAACGTGTATATAGTTATTTGGATTTCCGTATCGTTAAACATGAATGATTTAACGGATGTAACGTCGAAATATTAATATTTAATGCTGGAATATTTTACACTGATGATTAAAATTAATCACGGAGTTTTACACCGGTGGGTATTAACGCTGGAATATTAGTATTTACGCCGGAATATTTTACATTGATGACTAATATTAGAACCTTCACCATGCAATTATTCTTCAAGATCAGTGATTTCAAATACCATGAAAATACCATGAAAATCACTGATTTGTAGCAACAAAATACCATGAAAATAACCCATAAAAAATAAAATCTCAGCACCATTACACTGAGAAACCAAAACCCCCTTCACCTTCTCATGATGTTTCGAATTAGTTTGCACCCAAATTCCTCGTATTGAGGTTCTTTTTTCCTGGGTTGCACCAAAAGTTCAGCGACTTTAAAGAATTTTGATTGGTGAGGTTAGAAGAATTCTCTGGGTTGTTGTCATGAAGGAAAGGTTGAAGACAAGTGAAAAAAGAAATAATCTAGTGTTTGAAGTCTATAATAAGATTGTGTTCTCAAATTAATCTAATGACTAAAATAAATCTTCCTATGGTGGGAAAGTTTTATACCTTCCTATGCCATCTTACGGAAAAGTTTAATTAGATTACACCATTTAGACATCAGCAGTGCTGTGCCTGTATAGCACGACTTTTATAGAGATGTACGCATATAATTTGATATATTTATAGGAAAAAAATTTATTTAATGATTAAAAGTTTAACTTTTAGATTGAGTAATTGTAATCCTTTATTTTATTTTATTCTATGATTTGGATTGGGATATGGATTGATATGGAGTAAGGTTCTAGAATTTTTCTTACAGCAATCTCATTGACTAGCCGTCGCCAACCAAGCAAGAAAGAAACAAATGTAGGCACGAAGAAAAGGAGTAACTAATGAGTGATGAATGAGAAAGAATAGGTTCTCGTGTTTTATTTTATTTTTTTTTAAAAAGGTTCTCTCATATGCTTAAAAAGTCAAATCATAATTTACCATGCCAAAAGAATATCAACATCAAATCTCAAAAACTTCACTAAAACGAAACCATTAAGTTTAGAATGCATCTTTCCTTACAATAAGAGGATTTTGCATTTAAGCATTAAGATATTGGTAGTCTTGCAAAGTATGAAGGTTGTATTTGAATTAAACGATCTTTGATTGAATATTATCGATGTTTGACTATGTGAATATAGAAATCTCTAATTGTAGTGAGTCAAATTTTGCACTAACAAAACATTTTTTTTTCCTTCAAATAGTTTCGGTAAGACATAAGAAAACGTCGTCTAACAATCAACATGCTTTTATACTATTTGTTTTTTATACTTTCGGTTTTTTAGTATCATAGGCGGTTGACCTTCTACTTATAGTTCAATGAATTATGCATAACAATGTAATGTCTCCTAGGTCCATAACTGTTATACTCATAAGGATTGATTTTGCCATTTAAAAAGGTCTAACGACTCAACTTGTTGTCCGCTTGCCTTGATATATATAATAAGTAAATTCATACTCCCCCGGTCCTATTTACAAGAGATATTTGGGTCAACAAAAAATAATTTGTCTAAATTCTTAACCAGATACGTCATATTTTGTTGATCTAAAATTTTCTTAACCAGATACATCATATTTTGTTGATCTAAAATTTTCTTATAAATAAGATCAGATGAAGTATTATAATAGAAACTATTCTTCTTTCTCCTATTTAATTCTTAAACTATATTTTCCATAAAAATTTAGTAACTAGCTAGATTCAAAATGGTTCAAATATTATTAATTACATTTTCATAGTTCATGAAAATATACAATTGATGGTTTAGAAAAATTTGACGATAGAAATATGGTCGATGAGTTATATAATACACAAGCGAGACACTTCTTCCAGTCTTATAATAATTGAGTCATTTGCAAAAAAAATATTGACCTAAAAAAATTAATAAATTTCACTTTTCAATACAATAATAATTACATTTTTTCAATTATAACTGTAACTAATATCACTTTCAACACTCCTAATTCAATATATTCTACTTTGCTTTATGATAAGAATAACTTCACTATTATTTAACAAGACATTCCAACGAGTACGGGGAGTGGTCTTATTAAATAAGGAAACCTAGTTGGAGACACTCTTAGTAGATAGTAGCAGCTAGCAATAAATCCATACACCATTTACTATTCATTTAAGTAAAGAAGATAACATCGTCCTACAATGCACCCGCCACCAGCAACATAGTACCTTTTAACCAATCACACTCTCCTTTATAAACAAACACTCTTCCCTCCCTTATGCCTTGTACTACTCTCTTAACACAATTCAATTCAAATCTTCTCTCTCTAACTCATCATTATTACTCTGTTCTGTTCTCTCTTCTCCTTAATTTATTACTAATTAATGGCTTCTCCCATATTTCTAGCACTACTCTGTTTCATACTCTGTTTTTCACCTTCATCTCAAACAATTCTATTACCCTTAACACACTCAATCTCCAAAACCCAATTCAACAGTACCCACCACCTTCTCAAATCAACCTCAACCCGTTCCAAAGCTCGTTTCCATCACCAACACCACAAACACCAAATCCAAGTTTCTCTCCCTCTTGCTCCAGGTAGTGATTACACTCTCTCCTTCAACTTAGGTTCAAACCCTCCACAACTCATAACACTCTACATGGACACAGGTAGTGACCTTGTTTGGTTCCCTTGTTCACCTTTCGAATGCATTCTCTGTGAAGGAAAACCACAAACAACAAAACCAGCAAATATCACAAAACAAACACACTCTGTTTCTTGTCAATCCCCTGCATGTTCCGCAGCACATGCATCCATGTCTTCTAGTAACCTTTGTGCTATTTCACGTTGTCCTTTAGATTTCATCGAAACTTCTGATTGTTCTTCTTTCTCTTGTCCACCTTTTTACTATGCTTATGGTGATGGAAGCTTCGTAGCTAATCTCTATCAACAAACACTGTCTCTCTCTTCTCTTCATCTTCGGAATTTCACTTTTGGTTGTGCTCATACTGCACTTGCTGAACCCACCGGAGTTGCTGGTTTTGGCCGTGGAATTTTGTCTCTTCCGGCACAGCTTTCTACTCTTTCACCTCATTTGGGTAACCGTTTTTCTTATTGTTTAGTTTCTCACTCTTTCGACGGTGACAGAGTCCGGCGACCGAGTCCACTCATTCTCGGTCGTCACAATGACACCATAACCAACGCCGGAGACGGAGAATCTGTTGAGTTTGTCTATACTTCCATGCTTTCAAACCCAAAGCATCCTTATTACTACTGTGTCGGACTCGCCGGAATATCCGTTGGGAAAAGAACGGTACTGGCGCCGGAGATTCTCAAAAGGGTGGATGAAAAAGGTAACGGCGGAATGGTTGTTGACTCAGGAACAACGTTTACGATGTTGCCTGAGAGTTTTTACAACGCGGTGGTTACTGAGTTTGATAAACGAGTTAACCGATTTCATAAACGAGCAAGTGAGATAGAAACTAAAACGGGTCTTGGACCGTGTTATTATTTAAATGGGTTATCACAGATACCGGTGTTGAAACTTCATTTTGTTGGGAATAATTCTGATGTGGTGTTGCCTAGGAAGAATTATTTCTATGAATTTATGGACGGTGGTGATGGGTTGAGGAAGAAGGGGAAAGTGGGGTGTATGATGTTGATGAACGGTGGAGATGAAACTGAGTTGGATGGTGGACCTGGAGCTACTCTAGGGAATTATCAACAGCAAGGGTTTGAGGTGGTTTATGATTTGGAGAAAGAGCGCGTGGGTTTCGCAAAGAAAGAGTGCGCGTTGCTTTGGGATAGTCTTAACAGTGACAAAAACTAGTTTCATTCATGGGCCGGGCCGGGCTCACGGTAAATGTGAAATAAGGCGGCAAGGATGTGCAGGACCCGTTCTCCAATGTGTATGTGTACATGAACCAAAGTTGATAGGATAGAATTAATTTAATTTAGTTCTTATTTATATTGTAAATCGTGATTATTAGTATTTTAAGTTCTTTGAATGTTACCGATTCTTTCGAAGTAAAAAATTATTTTTGTAAGTTTTTATATGAACATGTTGCTGATATTTTTTATATTGATAATTCTATGTTTGAAAATTCTTGTCTATCCTTATATTGATTTATTGAGGTCGGATTTGTATAAGTGAATTCATAAAATATAATTCTATTTATAATTCGAGCAATAATGATAATTGTAAAGTTTACTTATTACTCTAATAAGTTTAACATTTATAATAAATACTGGTGTATAGAGGTTCTTTCAAATAAGTTTTTTTTAATCACTTAACTTACTTTTTTTTTACATACACTTAAATTATTAATAAATTACAATTATTTATCTAAACTTTTACATAATTTATAATTATTTTTTGTAACAAATTTTTTGAATTTTTGACAAAAAATTATTAGATCTTTGACAAAAAATTGTAATTATGTTCATCCGCGGGTAAATGAAATGAACCCAATTACAAATTATTTAAAATTCTAGAGACTTTCTTTAAAAAACGAAAGAAAAAAAACTAGAGGCTTTAACTACAAACTATTTAAAAGTTTAGAAACTCGGTTATAAAATTTAGTTGAAAACTTTGCATGAAAAACTTTAGGTCTAAAACTCATCAATTCAATCATAACATTTTTTCGTTCAAAACACTAGTCAAAATTCATGAAATAATTCAACGACATCAAGATTAATTAGATCTTTGCCTCCACAAAAAAGGACTAATTGGACCTAACTATAAATGACGTGAAGGTTGTGGATTCTATTGTATGCAAAGTAGTGGCTGCAGTTGATGAATTGATCATAACAAATGCTGGACCTAAATTATAAATTGTGGCAAGAACGAACATAACAAATTCGTGTCCCGTTTTCAGTCAACTTACATTCAAAAATTTACAGAAACTAGACATGCAATCAACTTTATCATTGCTCAAAAAAGATAATAATACTTGCCTAAATTGAAAACGATATATAATAGGACAAGGAAACTACTACCCAAAATAAGTTTGGTGAAGAGCCACGTAGACAATCCAGCATACACACGGTTTTGGGGTTTGGACCATTATTCATGATTTGTTGATTATTATTGTCAGGGATGAATATAGCCATATAGAAGATGAAATCGTTGATGTCTTCATACTTGGACTCTTCCTAGCGTCCCCTCAATAGCGGCGTTGGTTGGTACTTTGTTTCTAATGGAAGGTGCAACGTACTCCATCAAATATCAACCAAGTATTCCATGAGGTCTTATATATGTGAAGTAAAATATATGTTTTATGTTTTTTTTAAGGATAATATATGTTTTATGTTCTTATTTACGTAAATTTTTAGTTAATCATGAAGTACGCCATGAGTTTAATCAGTGTGATTATGAGATTTGGACTAGTTAATCGGCAATTTGAGCGACTTTACATCAGTGTGTTTAGGTTTTCATAAATCTTTTGGGTCTAAAATAATACGATTTTGATGTATACATCTTTTTTTTTTGTGGTGTCTGGAGTTTAACCCTGAACCTTGCATATATTATACATTGTCCTTATCAACCGAGTTAAGCTCACGAGAACTTTTGATGTATACATCTGAAGGTCGGTGGAAGTGTGTTTATTATTTTGGTTCTATATATTGAAAATATCCTGTGTGCAACTAATAATTTTGGTTTATTACATGAGAACAAGAAAATTCCCTTTAACAACTTTGAAATAAGATACGAACTATAATAATCCCACATCGACGGAAACAAGTAGTATGATACAATTTATAATGACCAAGGTATCTAGAGAAATTGACTTGATCAAGAGTATTAATCAGGAATAATTTGTTAAATTAATTTGTGCTTATTCAATATTTCGTGATCAGTTTTTTATTTAATAATTAACATTTTTTTTGTCTCAAACACAGAATTATCAACTATGGAATACTTTTTGTGTAGTTGATACATCATACATGCTGATTGCACATATGATTTTATTTTTTTGAAATAAAAAAATGTCGGGATAATACATGTCACTCTTAAAAATATGTGTGTATCCATGGCAAAGGAATGGGAGAAGTATTGGGGACCAGTGCATAAATCTAAGCAGTTGATCGAGTGTTCAACTTTAACCTAGACAATATATGGTATTCAAACCCAAACCTGGATGGTTGCCCAGACACTAAGCTCTAACCTAAACAATGGAATAAGTGTTCAACTCTAAGTTGAAGGTTGACCAAGTAATCAAACTCTTACTCGAACAACCACCCAAGACTCTGATCTGCACAAGCGTACCAGTCGACAACCATACATAATAATTAAGACAATCTTTCTCATAGAACATCGTTAGATATCTAAAAATCTCTCCTTTTCACAATTAATGACACATTTGTTATCTAAAATGGCGCAAGGAATTTCAATGCGACATGATTCATAAGGTGAGTTGCCTCCTAGAATTTTTCAATACGGTATCGTACGTGTTGATTGTGCATATATATAATAATAATAAAAAAAAAGAAGCAAATGATGCTGATATGAAAAGAGTGTTCACTCAATGATTCAATTTAGATGTTAAAAATTGTTACTAATATAACACTCTCTAAGATACACCGTTCAACACACTGTTACTTTTTATCCACTGAAATTTATACAGATCACACAGATTCATGCCGGGGCCCCATAATGGAGCCCCATAATAGGTTCCATTGAAATTTTAACAAATAAAAAAAGTATTAGAGGGTGTGTCGCTAACACTCATTTATGGGTACCTCCCATTGCTGATGTAATTTTAAAGTTCTTCAGCTTTTTAATTCATGCTGAGTTTTACTTTAATAACGATAAAAAAAAAAATTGATTCACTTTTTGGAATTCAAATTCACAGTACACAAAAGTGATGAAATGCTATCTTCATGGATACTAAGGACATTTTATTTGTCCATAAACCAAAGGAAAAACCTGACTAAAACGAACACCTGGACTCGCCTACCTGATCATATATCTCAAATTTCTATGGCATACAATTGTCTTGTGAAAAAATGTTATTGATATACACAAGATTACCACATAATTAGAAACAATGACAACATAAATAGCTCTTATCATTTTTTCAGTAGACCTTTCCTCAAGCACTAATCGGCACTGCCTTGAGGTATATTAAACACTAAAGCTATCTCATGCATTGTCACAAATATGAGTATAACTAGTCATACACATTAATTCAAACAACAGTGTATCTTACTTTCTACCATTTAGAGACCAAGATCTTCAGATATATCTCAAAGCCACCAAGAGAAAGAGGGGAAAAATGTTGAAAATATCAAAGCACATGCAAAAGAAAAGAAGTCCAATCAAGATATGGAATACAGTTAATTCAAGCTGAAGGAACAGGAGTGTCCTTCACTGATTGACGCCATGCATACTCTCTTGCACCATCCTTGTCAACAATTTTGATAACAAAGTTTGGAGGTGCCACAACCAACCTTGATCTGATTTCCGCAATGCACTTATCAACAAGATCAATTGCTTCTTCCACAGACATTCCACTATGGTAGTGTCTGTCCATCATTGATAGTGAAAAATAGGAACCGTAACCAAAAGCACCCTTTTCAAGCTTGTGAAGTGTTGCAATGTAGTCAATATAGTATAGTGATGGGCCTGTCTCTTTGTCATAACCAGCAAGAAGGATGTTCACAGAGTAGGGGTTCTAAACAAAAACCAAGTTCACAAATAAATACACTCCTTAACGATAATCACAATGCAACATGGCTAATGAGTAGTATCAAAATATGAACAAAAGCATATAAGTAGCTGAATTTATAAAAGCTTTTAATTTTGTTCCCAATTGACATAAGCTCTGTTTGGATAAACAGGTTAATTGAACACTTCGGGCCTGTTTGGATAAACAACTTATTTGCAGCTTACAGCACAAGAGCTTATCATGATAAGCACTTATGGATAAGCTTACATAAACTACTTCTATGGCAAAAGTTGAAATACAGTTAATTGTTTTTGCATACGCTATAAGTTGCTTTTATAAACTATATAAGAGAACTTGAAAAAAGCTTTTGAAAATCGTCATAAGCAGTTTTCATCAGTTTTACTAAACAATCTCACAAAATTAATGTCAATAATAATAGATAAGCCCAAATAAGCCGATCCAAACAAAAGCATAAGAGCTTATGTATAAACTCAACATTGTTAAGTAGCTGCTACAGCGGTGCTATAGCGTAGCGGATATTGGAAAGACCACTATTGTTCTGCGATACACTATTTAACAACTCAATTTTGTCAAATAGCAGAATTGGGATTTCGTGCACTCAGCAAGTTCTCACATTCGCTCATTTAGCCATATCGATGACTGTTGGGTTGAGATCAGACGATGCATATTTCAAATCTCGTTTTTTAGTTTAAAAAAAAAAAAATATAACTTAAAAGCCCATAATGTCTAATCTCGAGCTTAGTCACCCTGAATGTGGGAACTTGCTGATCGCAACGAATCCCAATTCCAAATTGCAACTATACTGGAGCTATAGCACTATAGCATAGCGGAATTTTAACAGTCTGATATTTGCCGTTATCCATTTGTGTATATATATATGCTAGGCTATAAGTTGTTTTCATAAACTATTCTGGAGAGTTTATAGAAATAAGTTGAAAACAGCTTTTGGACATCATAAGTTGGAAACAGTTTCATAAGCTCTCCCAAATAGTCTTACAAGTATTAATGCCAATAGATAATCTTAAATAAGTCAATCCAAACAAGTCTATGAGCTAAATCCAAATATTAAACTTTAGCACTAGATCAACCTATGAAAGCACTAGAAGTAAAAAATTGCAATTATAGATAGCTTATGGTATCAAACTAAAGAATGAATATGAGGAAGTATAACACTAATTATTAGGGTTTGGAAAAGGGGGTATATGGATACCTTGCGGAGAGCAGTGGCGAGTTCGCCACGAGTGAAATTAGCAGCAGCGGCAGTAGTGAGAGGGATCCCATTACGGAATTGATACAAAGCAACGTTCTTTTGAATATATTCAGTAAACTGAACCCTAAAAGTGAAAATCAATGAATCAAATTCAAAATCAAAACATGAAGAAGAAGAAGAAGAGAGAATGAAACCTGTCACCGGGTTCTCCGCTAGCAGCAACGAGTTTGTGAGAATCGAGGAACATGATCTTGTCTTCATTAGATTTGTGTACGAGGATGCTGTGTACTGCTGATGTATCAGCTACTACGATGGCGAAATCAGTTCCTACTAATCCGAATACGCATTCCATTGTTTCTTTCTTCTCTGGTTTCTGGGTTTGTTCTGATTATCGACCCTCAAGTTGTTTCTTTATGCTGGAAAAACAGTATCCCTTGTCGTGTTGAGAACGAAAGGGTCGTATTTAAGTTATTGCTAGTTACACCCGCTACATCCTAATTAGTAATTACTATAGATTTTTCTTTGTTTGATTCAATAGAAAGTGAAAAGCGAGAAATGATGTATTTTTTAGCATATTATATACCTCATCCCGTGCAAAAATCAATTTTTTAGATTCATTGAATATCTAATGTATTTGGTTTTTATATACATAAAATATATTAGTCATTCAATGGATTTAAATAGTTGTGTTTTACTTGTGATATACATATATAATAACTATCTCTTAATAAAAATCGAACAAGCCATCAACGAAGTTGGATTTAGCGAGAAGGACTAAATAGTCATAGTGTGACAAATTAATGTTCCAAATTTCACTAAGAGAGATATTTATATGAGTAATGCTATATCTCCCAAAATATTTTGCTCGCGATCATCCCGAATACACCATCAACTTCATAGTTTCATTTCTTTCATACATGTACTGCCATTATATTTTAAAAAAAACGGGTTATGTATCTGAAAGAAAAAAGCCACGCCCTCAAAAAATGAAAAATCCACGGTAACACCGTTATTCCAATATCCTTTTAAACCACTATATAGCTCAATGCCTCAACCCAATTGAAATCATATTAAGCTATATAAAATTAATAATTAGATATCTACCAAAAAAAATAAAAATTAATAATTAGATTAGATGGGAAGTGGTCGTGGTCTTGTATAACTCAATTAATAATTGAGAAAAATGTTAACAACACACCTTCTAACACACACTCTCTTTGATTGGTTAAAATTCACATGAGTCCCACCAAATCATGTGGGTCCTATATACTTTTTGTGGATCCCATGTAAATTTTAACCAATCAAAGAGAGTGTGTTGAAAAGTGTGTGTTAGAAGGTGTGTTGCTAGCATTTTTCAATAATTAAATAGTGCTTTCACCAATAAAATTAATGTAAATGGATAGTTGCAGGTTAATTCGGGACAATTTTGTGATCCTTTTTATCGCGAGATTAAGCACTACTCTATTTATATTCAATTTCCGACACACTTCATATGGAATCACCTTAAGTAGAAGGAACTTATGAGAAATGAAAAACAAATAGAACAAGTAGGGAAGTAATTTAAATATGATCATAATGCATATTATTTTTGAATTGAATGATTTTTTGGCTCAAAATCAATCCATAATAGTCCACGAACATCACTATAAATATATAAAAAATGTTACTTTGACACAAATATTTAACATCAGACACCATAATATTATATGATTTTTTATTTATTTTTTTTATATATACCATGTCAACTTTATGTGTCTTTTAGATATATGTGCATATAAAAATTAAATTCATAGTTCTATTTAAAAGAGAATTTTATTATGCATTTATCAAACAAAGAGAAGTTTATTATGATATAATTTTTTTTATAATTAATTCATATGATTATTTTTTAATTAAAGAATATATATGTTCCCACAAGTTGATTAAAAAGAAAAGATACCGAACTTCCATTCTCAGTTTTCGCGCTTTCTTGCAACGCAGGCAATTCCAATTTGATCCTCAGCATCATGTGTGCTTCAAACAACAATTATTATTCTTCATTCTACTTCGTACCTTACTTCCTTCTTGTAAGTAATGCTCTTTTTATGTTTCTTCCTATATTTCAAATTTTTCATATGAGGGGCATATTATTTTGATTGTGAATTGGCCAAATAAAATTGTTTCTGCTTATAGTTTTGAAGGCAAACCATATCCAAATACTCAATAAATTTGTATGAATGAGTACTCCAACGGCGAAAGGCGAAGACAGAGATATTGTTATAACAAAAAGTGATAGAAAACATGCATCATCTTCTGGTGTTAAGGGATTGAGGACCAAATCAATTCATCCTCCTATTGAAACGCATTGGGATCTCCCTACTACACAAAAAGGAAAGAAAAAAGCTTCACTCTCCATCAAGTCATTGCTGTCTTACCCGCTCATGAAATTTGGAAGGAGTAAAAGTTTGGAAATGGTTCTAGGAGGAACTCATGATCCAAATGATGAGCAAATTGTTGAGGCTTTTCGCGAAATGCTTTCACGTGAGGGTCTATTACCACCTAAACACAATGATTATCATACTCTTCTAAGGTAAATAGATTAAGATTATAAGATTATAAATGTCTATTTCTCTTTATGTTCTAAATCATGTTAATGGACTTGGTTTTCTAACTGTATTGCCTTTGACGTCAAGGTTTCTGCGGATGAATGATTTTGATATGACAATATCCAAAGATATGTTTCTCAATTATCTGAAATGGCGAAAGGAATTTCGAGTCGACATGATTCATAAGGTGAATTGACTCAGAAGGATTTTGATGCACATAAAATTTTTAAATATGAAATTTTTGTTTGATTTGGTTTGGTTGATACATCGTATATAACAAAATTTTATGCCATAACTTTTTAAAAACTTATTGATATAATTATAAAATTCTTCTTTATCTTTTGTATGCATGCTAAGGTTTAGTTCAATAATGATGCTATTGAGTATTGACCATAGTTGAGTTTTAATTTGTTTTTGATGTCATTAACTTTTTGGTACATAATCAGGAATTCAAATTCACAGAATACACAGAAGTGAAAAAATGCTATCCTCATGGATACCATGGAGTTGATAAATGTGGCAGACCTGTGTATATTGAGAGAATTGGGATGATAGATGTTAACAAACTGTGGCAAGTAACCACACAAGAAAGGCTTATCAAGCATCACGTGTCAGAACAAGAGAAAACGCTAAGAGTAAGATACCCTGCATGTTCATTAGCAGCTAAAAGACACATAGCTTCCACAACAAGTATCTTGGATGTCAATGGAGTAGTAAGCAAATTTTTGATATAGTGTTTCATAATTTACTATATGGTCCAATAATGCTTATTTGGTTATGTGGTTGTATTATTCTTCTAGGGAATGTCTAATTTCTCAAAGCCTGCAAGGTACATCTTCATGGAAATTCAGAAGATTGATAGCAGTTATTATCCTGAGGTACTTTTGGTTGATCATAGCTCATGAGTAGAAAATTCGGATATACGTGACTGCTATTAATGTGTGATTAAGTTAGATTATCTGATAATATGACAATGATTATATAGTTTTCAAAGTTTACAACAATAATAACATAAAATGTAAAAGACAAATTCTTAAATTTTTATTGTAATATTTTCCCTATTGAAGTCGATTAAAATTCATCTTTATTCCTGCAGACTCTAAATAAACTCTTTATTATTAATGCTGGTTCTGGCTTTAAGATGTTGTGGAAAGCAGTGAAGGCATTCCTAAGTGAACGCACAGTAGCAAAAATTCAAGTACGGATAATTAATATATCGAAGAATTTTTCATCTCTGAAGCAATGATTTTGTACAACTATATTTTGTTGTATCAACCTCTAGCAGACAGGTTTGTGTTTATGTTAAATCTCCAACATTCCTGTTTCAGGTTTTGGGTTCTAATTATCTCAGTGTGTTGCTCGAGGCTATTGATCCGAGGTAAAATGACTTTTGTATAGTTAAACCATGATTTTTTACGTATTGACTTAGGAAGTTGAAGCCTTTTTTGATGAATATGTTACTACATACAATTAGGTCTTTTTGTGATGTTTTGCATTTAATGAAACTCTTAGATTTAATTGTTTAATTTTCAGTAACTTGCCAACATTTTTGGGTGGTAATTGCACATGTTATGAGTATGGAGGTTGCTTGATGAGTGACCAAGGCCCATGGAAAAATTCAGAATTGTTAGAAATGATTCAGGTTTGTCAATATCAAGAACGACATTTTAAACTCTTTCAGCAAAACTAGCTTTTTGTATTTTTAATTATCTTGTAGAAACAGGAAAATGCTGTTGGAAATTTAGGTCTAAATAAAAACATAAAAACAGATTTCATAAAGCACGTTCAATAATTATGAATCAATAGCGGAAGCAAACAAAACATTGAACATGATTATGATCGGCAGATCTACGACATGTTTGATTTATCAAGAATATCAAGAAATAGGGTATTAGGAATACCTGGATGTAGCTTTGATGACAGTCCTCTCAACAACAACGATAAACAGAGAGAGGAGATGAAGATATGAAACACACTAAAATAGGGTTAGCGGCGGCTGATTTGGTTCTTCTTCAACCGGTACCTTTATGCCTCAAGTTCGCTTCAGATGGGGAGAAGAGAGAGTTTTGCCGTGTACGGTGTATTGGGGACCATAGCCTCTTTTATATTGGATGACCATTAGGGTTTCCCATTATTCCGTTAATGGGCCATCCAGACATCCACTCATTGAGTCCATATCAACTAATTAAACATTTAATTAATTATCCAATTAGAAATCTAATAGCCTTATTACTTAATTTGATCACTAATCAATTAAGACTCACAATTGATAAATAGCTAATATAATTATTATTATGATATTTGCCCACATAATGATA
>Ga0315914_1000123_pt1 | contig 70656 bp, 30 predicted proteins | sample MpolenodulesMG_FD_203920 | JGI IMG/M metagenome (GOLD analysis project Ga0315914, IMG submission 203920) | Medicago polymorpha root nodule microbial communities from Los Angeles, California, United States - elongated nodules | ecosystem: Host-associated > Plants > Roots > Nodule | place: USA...
CACAATTGTTTGACTTGGCATGAATTAATCATTTGGAAGATCATGCTAGTTGTTTATGTGACTCATTCAACATGTTTGTCAGTTGTTTAGAATTTCATACATTATACACGACTCTATTCATTGTATGACTCATTCAACCTGTCGGACACCAAAGACGCCTTCGTTCTGAATTGTTGGCTCTACATGTATTGATACCGACACAATTTAACAAATATTTTATTGCAACAGATTTCTGAATGCTGGAATTTTCGGCAATGGAACAGAAGCATCTCAGACATTACCTCACACAGCCACAAGAGCAGGCATGTTGGTTAGAATCAACACATTGCTTCAAGGATATTCAGGAATCAGATTTGAAATTATGGAAGCCATAGCAAAATTTCTGAACCATAACATAACACCATGTCTTCCATTAAGAGGTACAATCACTGCATCAGGTGATTTAGTTCCTTTATCATATGTTGCTGGCCTTTTAATTGGAAGACCAAATTCAAAATCTATTGGACCTAATGGACAAGTTCTGAATGCTAAAGAGGCATTTCAACTAGCTGGAATTGAAACTGGTTTCTTTGAGTTGCAACCTAAAGAAGGTTTAGCACTAGTGAATGGCACTGCAGTTGGATCAGGTTTGGCTTCATTGGTTCTTTTTGACACAAATTTACTAGTTGTTCTCTCGGAACTTTTGTCTGCGATTTTCGCGGAAGTTATGCAAGGAAAACCCGAATTCACTGACCATTTGACTCATAAGTTGAAACATCATCCTGGTCAAATTGAGGCTGCTGCTATTATGGAACATATTTTAGATGGAAGTTACTATGTTAAGGCTGCACAAAAAATACATGAGATTGATCCACTTCAGAAGCCTAAACAAGATAGATACGCGCTTCGAACATCACCGCAGTGGCTTGGACCGCAGATTGAAGTGATTCGACACGCAACAAAGATGATTGAGAGGGAGATAAATTCAGTGAATGACAATCCACTTATTGATGTTTCAAGGAATAAGGCACTTCATGGAGGAAATTTCCAAGGTACACCGATTGGTGTATCGATGGATAACACTCGTTTAGCCATTGCTTCCATTGGTAAACTTATGTTTGCTCAATTCTCTGAGCTTGTGAATGACTTCTATAACAACGGATTGCCTTCGAATCTAACTGCTAGCCGCAACCCGAGTTTGGATTACGGCTTCAAAGGAGCAGAAATTGCAATGGCCTCTTATTGTTCAGAACTTCAATACCTTGCTAATCCTGTCACCACTCATGTTCAAAGTGCTGAACAACATAACCAAGATGTTAACTCTTTAGGCTTGATTTCATCAAGAAAAACAGCTGAATCAGTTGAAATATTGAAGCTCATGTCCTCCACTTTCTTAGTTGCATTATGCCAAGCCATTGATCTAAGGCACATTGAGGAAAACTTGAAAAGTGTTGTCAAGAACACTGTGAGTCAAGTAGCCAAGAGAATTCTCACAGTTGGTGTCAATGGTGAGTTGCATCCATCAAGGTTTTGTGAGAAGGATTTGCTCAATGTTGTTGAACGTGAGTATGTTTTCGCTTACATTGACGACCCTTGCAGTGCTACATACCCTCTAATGCAGAAGCTGAGACATGTACTAGTTGATCATGCATTGCAAAATGGTGATAAGGAGGCAAATTCAAGCACCTCAATTTTCCAAAAGATTGGAGCTTTTGAGGAAGAGCTTAAGACCCTTTTGCCTAAAGAGGTGGAAAATGCTAGGGTTGAAGTTGAAAATGGAAACCCTGCAGTTCCTAATAGGATCAAGGAATGTAGATCATATCCATTGTACAAGTTCATGAGAGAAACTTTAGGGACAAGTTTGCTGACAGGTGAGAAAATTAGGTCACCTGGTGAGGAATGTGATAAGGTTTTCACAGCATTGTGTGATGGAAGGTTTATTGATCCCATGTTGGATTGTCTAAAGGAGTGGAATGGTGCTCCTCTACCTATCTGCTAGGATTGTGCTACTCTAATGTAATTTTATTTTTTTTCCTATTTCAAAGACTTTCTTTTTCCTTTTTCATGTAATGTTTATTTTATGAAGATGTTGGGCATGTATTTTAAACTAAGTTGACAAATTGTATGATTTAATTTTATATTATATACGTTCTTTTTGTGCAACCTCCAAGTTCTTCACAACCATAATGTATTAGACCACCCACCCTAAAAAAGAAGTAAACAAAAGGAGGGGGTGTTTGGAAAAATGTAGTGTCAAAAGTAACTCCTTTTTCTTTTTTTGGTAGTAGCATGTTGGCTTGAAATTCACTTCTTAAAGGTGAATAAATGGGGTGTTCGGGGTTTGAACCTCGGCCCTTGCCTATATTATTCAATGTCGCTACTAATTGAGATAGTGTTCAGGGTTTAAACATCAACCCTGCATATATTATGCAATGTCCCTACTAATTGAGATAAGCTCACGAGCGACGGTAACTCCTTTTTCTATTAATACATACTAGGACGAGTAGTTTCCGACTAAGAAATTGGGAATGGCACTCTATGAATCATGGCAATGAATAACCTTTTGATTTTATTTGAGTAGGTGTATTTATTAGTTTGTTTTCTGTTCACATCTTGTGAAGGTAAGGGATGGAGATTGATCAAGATATTTTGATTTGTTATATGCTATGTAAAAAGGACTGGTTGCGATTTTATTGTTTTAATTATCTTTGGAATGTGTTAGGTGCATTTCATTGCCCACAAGAATATCCGCAAGCTCTCTACGTGATCGTGAAATAATTTTACCTACACGTTTCTTCCATTAACCATACAGATAAATTTTTGTACATCAATCTGAACAATTTCAAATTAGATAAAATGTATAGAAGTAGTTCTTGGAAAGAATTTCCACACACATAACACAAACAGAGAAAACCAAAGAGAACACATAATGTTAGTATGGTCCACTTCAATCCAAGTCACCACTTACTCATGAGAACAATGACTTCTACATCATGAATATAATAACTCGATGGACATTAATTGTACTACCTTTTTTTTCTTGTTGTTGAGAGGATTAATTGTACTGCTCTTTTAATGCTTGTGGGTTTTGCAAATATCGAGGGGGAGTAGATAGAAGAGAAAGTTGATCAATCCACTTTCTTAGCCAAATTTTTCATTTTTGCTATAGTAAAGAAAAATACAACTTGACTACCATATCTGTTCGATCATCACGCCTATGGATCACCTTACAACGAAACAGAGGAGATACATTCATCAATAACTTATAGAGTAAAAGGTCAGTTTTATTTCGTTGTCACAAAGATCCTGAATTAGGATTAAATACAAAGTAGTCCATGAATTTGCACTTCCGTTATCACTTTAATTCACGTTAAATAATTCTATTAACTGATGACGTGACAAAGGTTTTATGCTGACAAGGAGTATGAGATGTCACAGGAACTAAAGTGAAAATAAAAAATGGTCATTTTAGTCCCTGAACCGAAAATCAATGATCCCAAAAATCAATATCCTCAAACTCGTCTCAACGAAGTGTTGCTCTTCGTCAAGAACTGGGTCATCTTCCTCAATAAAGTTGTTATGTGGTTGCGGGAGACTTGTTGTTAGGTCTCTAACTGTGCATACTTACTATCAGTTAGGTCTCTAACAGTAAACACTTACTGTCACTAAGGTCCCTGACAATAAACACTTACAGGCACACGACATTTGTCATGCTTCCATGCAATGACTGCTATTCCACGCCTACCACATTTATCATGCTTCCATGCAATGGCAGATATTCCATGAACACACAACATGTCCAAAAATGTGACAACAAACGCTAAATATTAGCTAACAATTCACATAACAGGTTTGACGTTATATCAATGATTGTTATAATAGCTAATATAAAACAAATACTGAATCAAGTTGCTTAAGTTTATGTTCTGCAATCATACTGCAGAAATTAAAGGCACATGCTCAGCTAAATATACTAAGACAATATTTGTAAAAAATCAATTGAAGTTTAGTTGAATATGCATTTTTGAAGTTAATAATCTTTCTAAAAAAATGAAATAGTGTAATTTGAAGTTAACATTGAGATTAAAAATAAGAAACCTTGTAGGTATTCAAGATATACAAATACAAAATTTGGAAAAATGTGATTTATAAGTAGATCTGAAAGCCTGAAACATTCCTTCATATTGCTAGAATTGATAAATTGATATAAAATATGATCATAGTAGGCCTACTTTGTGCTTGTAAGTGTTTACTTTCAGAGACTTTAGTGACAATTAGTGTATACTGTCAGGGACCTAACTGATAGTAAGTATGCACAGTCAGGGACCTAACAACAAGTCTCATGCAACCACATAACAATTTCATTAGGAAAGATGACCCACTTCTTGATGAAGAGCACCACTTCGTTAGGACGAGTTTGAGAATATTGTTATAAAAGAGTCAAAAGAGTTAAAATATATTGATGTGTGAAATGATTAGGATATACAAAAAAAATATATAAAAATTAAAATCATTTTTTTTTTTTATCAAACAGTTTAATAACTAAAATTTACGTTTTATTTTAAAACAAACTGATGGCTGGATTCGAACAACAACTCAAATTGACCTATAAAATTCATTTTTTTTAAAAGGGCGGGAGAAAAGAATGAATCCCTTGTTTTGTCCATATCCGTCGCACAAAATTGGAAAAACAAACCCTAGAAAGTGTTGTTGCAATCCATAACGGCAGCTTTCGAATCCCCACCCCAGGTATTTCATTATCTATCTTCCTAAATCACGAGGTTTCCCCATTGCAATGGAACACTACTTTGCTTCCACATTATATTCTTGTTCCGTTGTATTGCATATTACAATTCCATATCGTTTATTAACATATCCGTATCAGATACCCATGCTCCCCGATACTCTTATCCATAATTTGTTTTAAGTTATTTTAATGATCATTTTGTTGATACTTGATTTATGCAAAAACTATACATTTTATATTTTTATCACAAGTATTCTAGTTAATTTTTTTAGGAGCAGTATTACATTATGTTATAGTTATATTTCAATGAAGAATAATCAATGCATTTTTTTTAAGTAGTTTATATGCATCTAAGTTTTATTATAAAAAAGTTATTAATGTATCTTAGCCGTATCTTATCGTATCGTATCTGTACTACGTATCCGAGCTTCATATATAAGACTTGTTATATCTCGTAATCATTTCACTCGTTAACTACTATACTTTTTTATGCTTGCTTAGGTACTTGCACCCTTCCCCAATAATATCTAATTTAGCGGACGAGGTAATGAGTCCACCCAAGAAGAGAGCAAGGCATGATAACGAAGAGAAGAATCAAGACAGGCTGAGTGACTTACCTGACTGTCTTATCCTTCACATTTTGTCATTTCTTAACTCCAAACACACCGTCCAAACTTGCATCTTGTCCAAAAGATGGAAGCCTCTTTGGAAACGTATTCCTACTCTTATATTGGATTCCTCAAAATTTCCCACTCTGAAGCATTTTTCCATATTTGTGTCTAAGATTTTGACTCTTCGTGATACCTCAACTGCACTGCATGCTCTTGATCTTCACCGTCATGGTAGTATTGAGCCGCAACTCCTTAAAAAGGTTCTAGACTGTGTTTATTCCCATAATACCCACCTCCAACAATTAGGAATCTCTCTACATGGTGAAACATGTCTCATTTTGCGCAGCATTTCTTCATGTCGTGCTCTTACTTCTCTCAAGCTTTCACTTTACTCTAGAGGTCGTTATAATTTTGATACAACATTGTTTCCAAAATCTTTGAATTTGCCGGCATTGACCAGCTTGGATCTCACAAATTTCGCCTTTTGCGGTGATGAAAATGGCCGTGCTGAACCCTTTTTGACCTTTACCAGGTTGAACAGTTTGGTCATTAGCAGTTGTACGGTAAAAGATGCACAAGTACTCAGGATATCAAGTGAGACACTTGTCAATTTAGCTATGCATAATAATTCATCTTGCTTTACCAAGATCGAGTTATTTGCTCCAAGTCTTTGTACATTTACTATTAACAGCCGTCTTGATCAGAAAATATGTGGGAACGGTCTTTCTTATGTTAAACATGTAAATATTGATGTTCATCAATATTTTGCTACGGAGGAGCAGGCTTCGATTCTCCTCAGCTGGTTGCTAGACCTTACCAATGTAGAATCATTGAAAGTCGCTTCCCCTACTATTCAGGTACTTTGTCATGTTTTCGGACTTTATTTTACTTTCTTCTTAAGATGCTTTTTTTATTTTTTAAATTTTGTTAAAATTCAGCTGACTTGCATAAAACTGATCCTAATTCACCCTCGTTGCTTAGATTCTCTCCTTAGTTCCTGATTTATTGGAGGTTAAGCTCACTTCTTTGTGTAACTTGAAGTTATTGGAAGTAAAACTGATGCCACTTCGTTATAACTTATTTTCCACATTAATGGAAGAGGCCATGTTAAAGAAAGCTGCTGCCAAATCACGTAAAGAAGCTGCTAAGTTAAGAAAGGAATTTAAAGCGGGTTTAAAACCACCTCCCATACCTGATGGAATAGTTGACTTCTTGCGACAAAACTTGCCGTCGGTGGAAGTTAACATCTTAACAGATTACCCGAGTTCTTTTGATCTTAAGCAGGTAGTTATTTAAAAACCATAAGATTTTTTTGAGAATCTGAGCTTAGATAATTTCAAATGAAACAACCATAAGAAGAGTTTGTGATTGGTTGTTACTAAACAGATTGAAGAATCTGTAAAGGCCCCGAAGAACACCACCTGTTGTTCGCAATTTGTCGCGCCTTATTCCTCCTTTGATTCACCTTCTTCTGCTGCTGAGCCTGCTTCTGCTGCACCTCTCAATCTTCATCTCTGTTGCGCTGAAAAGGTAACATTCCTCAGATGCAATTTGATGGATCCCCTTTGAGCTTCTGTTACTGAATTTTTCGGTGCCATTTGCTGTTTTCACGTGAAGATTTCCATTTTTGTGATATTTGTAAATGATGGCAAAGGCATCTATAATAAAATCTTTATGTGTGCTTCAATTACATGCTGCCCCCTTTTTTCCACTTGCTTTCTATTTGCAATGTATAAGCTGGATGTTAAGAATTAAAGGACTGGAAGTTAAGATACATGACATTGAAACGAAGTTGCTTAAACAACTATCTAGAAACATTGTGTTTATTGTTAAATATCACATATGGCTATACATTGTTCTGATATTGATCAGTTGTCTATTACTAATTGTTGTTGTTATAACAAACATTACATTGTTATTCATCTTGATTAATATCACTTTTTATAAAGTGAACTGAATTGATATGGTGAATGCTAGCGACACACCCTCAAACACGCTCTCTTAAACACACTCTAATCTATTGGGCCACATCGTCTAATTCTTCTAAACCCTTAATTGTTAACCGGATAAACAAGTTAGCCTTTTTTTTTTTTTAATAATTGTATAGTCTCCACTACCAATTACCCATCGTCTTTTCAATCTTATCCAACACAGGGGACTCGTTCAATGAACTAGGAGCAAGTGGGATAGACATGGGGGTTGTAATATAAGGTGGAGTCGTTGAGATTTTTGAGAGGCATGAATGGTTCCCAAATGTTCTAACAAAGGATGAGATGTCCAACGATTATTGATATCCTTGAAGAAGATTAAACACCTTTGTTTCAACAACTGCATTTTGTTGAAAGAGAAGATGGAGGTGGTGATGAAAATGGGGTTCAATGTTCACGTGAGGAAGAATATGATGTTGATGTGGACCTAGTGGAATTTGTAGAGCTTAAAAAATAAAATAAAAGTATTCATAGTTTAATAACTGGTAACCAAAAAAACAGTTAAAAAACTTGAACCGTCCAATGGATGAGAGTGTGTTAATGGGTGCGCCCTTAGCAATACATTGTTGTTGCCTTGATGATAAAAAGAACTAAATTGATATGGGATATGATTTGCTCTTGTTGCTCTGCTCTAATTGTAATGCTTATTTTTATGATAGATGGCAACTAATGTTGACAACAATGACTCAATGCTTTGGCCTGACTTGGTAACTAAAGTTTTCATTGACATTATGGTTGATGAAGTTACAAAAGGAAATATGCCAAATGGTGTGTTTCATAATAGCACATGGACCTCGATGACTACTAGGTTGAACTCCATAACTAATTGCTCCTATAAAAAGGAACAACTAAAGGCAAAAATGGATAGGCTACGAGCCATATTTCATGACTTCCATTCACTTTTGCAAAACAATGGATTTGCTTGGAATGTAGAAACCAATGTTGTTACTGCAAGTGAAGAGGTCTGGCAAAATTATCTTAAGGTATGGTTAAATTCTTATAGGTTTTAGTAGTAGATTTACTTTAATTTTATTTGTCAATATTATTAATGTATTGACGATATGCTTATATTATTTTAGACACATGATAAAGCATCTCAATTTCAAAAGAAAGGTTGTGACCATTATAAGTTGATGGAAATCATATTCAACAAAAATAATGAAACCGAAGCACTTCATCAGTCATCTACCCAAGACCCACCAAATACCGATAAAGAAAATGAGCTGGATAATCAATGTTGTAACATTGGGAGTGTGAATTTTGTATCTGTTGATAATGATAGTTCAAACAATGATATACAAGAATTGGAGAGCATCACGTCTAGTGGGAAGCAAAAACATCAAGTAAAAGATCATACATCCATGAAAGAGTCTACATCGGGTCGGATGGGAGATGCAGATGCTGCATCGGGTAAGATTGTGGAGGCTACTTCTTCACATGGAACAGTAGATTGTTCTCTTACTAAGTGTGTGATTGGTCTTGAAGAGATAGAAGACATTTCAGATGACATCTTCGTAAAAGCCTTGGAAAAGTTTAAGGATCCTGATTGGAGGGAAATGTTTATGGCCATGTCTAATGATAGGAGACGTGGATGGCTGTTTAGACTTTAAGGATAAAACTTTACTTGCATATGTGGCCATGTCTAATGATAGGAGACATGGTGACTAGACACACTTAATATTTAATTTTTGGTTATATTCGTCTTTAAGCTATTTGGTCAACATTTGTATGTGTTTTATGAATTGTTTTGGATTTTATAGTGATGTTTTTAAACCTTTTATTTCACTTTCATTTAATATTTTGCTCTTAAAGTTTTGTTATAAAAATGTATGACAGATTATGACTAGAAGTGGTGATTCTACTTATGATACAAGTGATGGTGAATTTGCAAACGTTCCCTCTCTTATTTTTTTGGCGTCAAATAGTTTAGTTGCAAAGTTATTACAAAGAGATCAAACGGGGAGTACAAACTCCCAATAAACCAGCATCCGTCAAATGCTGAACACGAGCTGTAGGTTGGTCATACACACGGATCTTGTTCTCCACCTCACAACCAAGGTTAGCTAGCCTCTCTGTAGGCATGCATAATTATCACTTCCAAATTCAGATCAAGAAATGCAGGAAACTTGTTGAAAATTCTCTAGCACTACGAACTGGTCTTGAATATGTTGCTGAAGTGTTAAATGGATCTAGCCTTTAGCATAGTGTCCCATTCCACACCAATCATCACAATATCAAGCTCTCTACGTCCAATAGCTTGATAGAACCTCTTAACCTCATTCTGTTTGTCATAAATCTATATTCTCATACTTGAACCACACTTAGACTCGGTAAGATTTTGATCATAATCAAAGATTTGATAAAAATGAGACAACAAAGGTGTATTCTCGTACTCAATTAACAGCAAAGATTTGTTATAACACTGTTGAGAACATCAATTTCATCATTCAATGGTTTTGATAGTTTTTTCATATCAACCAACCAATGAGCAGCATTCTTTTGATTTTTAGAATCAAGCCATGTTCACCATTGCCTCGGGGTTTCTTTTTTTGTTGAGTATATCTAACACTTTTTCGTCTTTGATGTGATGTAATAATTCGGCTAAGAGAGTATAGACTTTACCAATTTTGAGAAATTTCATCACACAAGAGTTGTTTTAATTAAAGACCTCTTAGCTGAGAAATTTCCTCACCAATGTTGCATTTTCTTCACTGATATATTGTTTGTGCAGCACGTTGTTGTTCTGCCATTGGAAAATTTAATACGGGTTGAAGCCACCACACTTTTGTGTAACGGTGCAATTGCTATGTATCTTGAGTAAAAAAAATTAAAATAATTCTTTCAGTAAACTTCCATAACTTATGTTAACAGTTTTGATCATTTTTTGACAAAAAAAAAAAGGACTTTGGGTCCGTGTGGATTAGCTTATTTTAGAGCTTATATAAAACAGCTTATGCAAATAAATAAGTTTTTATGTATTATTTATAAGTTTTTAAGGTAGTTTATGAAAAACTCGTTTATGAAGATACAATTTTCATTAGTGAGAGTTTATAAATTAAAATAAAAGCTTATTTATTTACATAAGCTATTTTTCATAAGCTCAAACCAAACGGGGCCTTTATCATTTATGCAGGTTTGATTTGTTTTTGAAATCATTGATCGGATTCAGCAAGAAATAATTTTAACTTTTTTTTTTGGTAAAACATGCATAAGTAATAATATTTTTCGAACCCCGACATGATTCCAATATTTTTTTTAAATATTTAAATTAACCCATCTAAATTAACCAAAGAAATCTCGAGAAGGAATACACCAACACCAACCCAAGTGGGTTGGCATGATTCCAATATTAATAATATATTTCTAGTAATTTTTTAGGTGCATGTGATTCGTTTTCAAAATTATAGATAGAAGGGATATTAATCGATTTTATTTAACCAAACTCATTAAAAATAGTAATAGATTTTTATATTGATATAAAAATAGAATGACTATCTTTTTTTATCAAAAAAACAATAGAATAATAATAATAAAATGAATCTCTTCTTTAGATGTCTCATGTGGACTTGATCCATAGCTTCCGAGACCGAACAAATTCACGGAACGGATCAGAGGTTTTGCACACCCCTAACCGAAACAAACTTCATCTAAACACTCTTGGATAGTTTTTCTTTTTTAAAAAGCTGTGGTTACATGTGTGGGCATGCGCTCATGTGTGTTTGACTTATATAAAAATTGGTCACCAAATTCATATTTGCACATGACACTCAAAACATCATGGTCTTGTATGCACCAAAAGACAAAAGTAGTTCTCTGCTTGTAAGAGGATTTTTATTTTCATGTTAATTTACTAAATAATATATTAAATCATTTTAAATTATATATTTTTACTAGTTCAACCTTTACTAAAAAAAATTGTTTGCAATTTTATAGGTACAAAATATTCACAGCAGATTAACAATAGGTAAGAGTCAAGATCCGTACCTCGCCACTTATTTGTGATGCTAGAGTTAACCTTGATTAAATCAATTTAGTTGTGAGCAAACCATATGATCTTTCATGGTTTAATAATAATTGATCTAGTTTTTATGCACATCCATTTATAATTATTTCTCACTTGAGAGTATATAATTTTTTATTTGTTTCAAAATATACAAACTTCTGTAAATTTATATAAAAGAAAGAAAAAAAGACAGACATCTTACGATGACTATCATAATTTGACCATATGATCCAAAATGAAAATTTGACATAGCATGCTAGAAACATATAAATAGCCCCTAACGTTGGACAAGATCACCGGCATTATGAAGAATGTTAAGGAAAATATTCTCATTGCAAGGAATTAGGAGTTTAGAACCATTAGTAAATCCAAACACATCTTCTGCATGATCCAACAAAGCCTTGAAAGGTGGATGATTGAGTGTGCCAACCTTGATGACAAATCTCTTGCAATCCTCACCAACATAGACAACTAAATGTCCTTTTGGCACATCTTTGGGTATGTGTAAGTGTGACTTTTGTTGTGACGAGGAACAAAATGTAGTCCACATGCCAATATGTTCCCTAATTGCACATTTGAGAAAACTAACTCTTACCTTTCTGAATTTAGAAAATTCTCTTAGACAACAACTTTTGAAAAACTTGACCTTCATTTCATCACATTTATAGAAGTGGAGAGGTATAATTGAAGGGTAGGAGCGAAGGTTGATGTTCTATATATATAAAGGTTAAAATAGTGAAGGGTAGCTAATGTACAATGTCAATAACATTTAAAAATTTAGGCAAAAGGAATCATAATAGGTATGGTTTGTTTTGTAGCTTGAGTATATTTAATTTAGTACAAATAATTGAGTTTTGCACGCATTACATTTACTTTGTACGAAATAGGACCTTGTCTTGTTATGTATAAAGGGAAGTACCCCCGCACGTTGGGACTGATAGGAAAAAGGCATACAGGAGGGATAAAAGGGTTCTTGTTGGATCAATAATTAACATTGAAAGTACAAATTGTGTTTCATAGTAGAGATATGGTGAAAGGAATAAAATGTACTAGTTTATAATCTCTTCAATAATAAATTAAGAATTTAACTTGTTTTGAGTGCAAAAATATTTTAATTTTACATATATATCTAATCCTAGTTTGTTTTTAAATAATGTTGTTGTTGCCTCAAAAAAAAAAGAGAGAGTTGTTGTTACATTCAATGATTATATTAGTTATATGTGTTTTTTGAATTTATTAAATTAGGTGTCAGCATTTTATATTGAATGGTTGAGAAAAATACTTTTACCCTAAGATTGATAATATTTAACTACAAAAACTATTAGATGGGCAATTAGCCAATTACGTATTAAATGAGAACTACTAATATTTTACCCACAACGTAATTTTTGTGAACTGTACATGGCTAATTTTTTACTCTTGTTAGATAAATTATCCACAATATTTTAAAGGGACAACTTAGAAAATAAAAACATTAGTTAATGGTTCTATTATAGTTTTTACCATTCAAATTGTGGATTTCTCTTTTAAAAAAATTTCAATGTCCCTTAGCTCGCCAATCAAACTATCTTAGAAACAATATATCAAAAGAATGGTTAAATATATTTTTGGTCCCTATAAAATTAAAACTTTTTAAATTTAATCCTTCCTAAAAAGGGTTAGAAGATTCTCATTTTGTAGAAACCAAAAACATATTCAATCTTGAAAAGAAATAGAAGAATGTATATTCGTTCCTTTCATAAAAAGTCACCGGTTAATACAAGGAAGATAGTCGGTGTAATAGCGCAAGACCGACCCAAGGATCAAACTGTCAAATTTAGGATTTCAATTTAGTTAATCATAAATATAGAACATGAGAAGTTAAATGTATATGTTTAGTCCAACTCAGTTGTCTAAGATAAGGGTCGCCAATCCTTTTTACTAATGGTTTAAATCTTAAACTCAACAGAGCTTAATATTTTTTGTTACTCTTAGAAGATGTGTTATTTTTTTTATTTTAAAATGCCTTATTAAAAAAAAACTTGTTTTAGTCCTCTAAACATGTTAGATTGACCCGTAAATTGTAATAGCAAATCAATTACCTCAAATTGTTATTTGTAAAAGTTAATTAAGTAGCATTTTATATAATAAATACTCTACTTTCAAGGTATTTGCATATGCTATACTATAGTCTTTAGGATCATTATAGTCTGATAATATATGGTTAGATATACTAAGTGATAATAATATCATTAAGATTGATAACACATTAGTCACATTCCAGAAAGAGAAAAAATACGACAACAGATTATTAGTCACAAGTGCAGATATGATGGATCGAGTTAAATGCATGAATGCACAGATCAAATATTGGACAAAAAATCGAAATAAAGAAGCCAGCAGATTTATGTTTCCTAATTATCATTCACAATGGATCCCCAATGTGGCGCATTATATTCTTTAATAGCCAACAGATTTGCAAAATATTGATGGGTTTATTTCAATCATGTTGGGTAGCTACAAATTTGGACTCTAAAATAAGTATAAAGCATCAAGTATATGGTTGGAGGGTGGCAAGACTCATCACATGGTGTGAATATTTGATAAGATAACTGGCAATTTTGGAAGGACCTAGCTATTATTCTTTTGCATTATCTTTCTGGCAAATTGAGAATATATGTTGAAGATTCGCTTACCATTTTTTGTTTGAAACTGATGCATACAAATAAAATTTATTACAAGAAATTGAGCTTTATTCTTAATATATTTTGTAGTGAAAATTGAATTTCTTTTTAGATTTGTTTGATAATAATCGATGTCAAAAGTGTAATACTACTTCTCATGAAAAATTTCCTCATTGTGTAAAATTATTGTATGGATATTTGTAGAGATATATTAGTATAAAAAGTGGCATCACGTAGTGGTTTAATTAGACGTATGGAACAAAAAAAAACTACATGATCGGTGTATATAAGTTAGACTTCTGCAACGTAGATTAGCAACAAAGATTTGGTTTAGAGAAAACATTTAGACTTCTATAACGTAGCCAAATAAAATATAAGTCTCGACTACGAGAGGTATCACTTAATGTGAAACACGCCGAATTACCTCTGGTGGAGTAAATTAAAAAAAATAGAGCCTCTAGATCCAATACTAACATCTTAATTATCTAAAAGTTGTCATCAGTGTAGCTCTTACTCAATATAGTTATAGCTAAAAAGTAATTCTCCAATAATATATCCCTCTCTTTCACCAGGTGTATGCTTGTCATGGTAGAACTAATGAAGAGTGTTGACTCTGGAGCAGGAAAGAGTTTAAATATGATAAATACACTCCCCTGCTTGGTGTAAGAAAAATGGAGGGAGGGAATCCACTGCAACCAGATCTTATTATCACAATTTGACTATCCTCGTAGCTCTTGTGTTCTCCCACCTCACACATTCAAGTAAGAGTTTAAATATAGAGATGAGCACACAAAAGAGAGGGGGGTCAGGAATAGGATCATCATGGTTATTTGTTATGCATCGGATGTGTAAACTAGATCAATCTCTAGTGTGATCTGTGTTCTGTATAAACAAATGCACACCTTGTAATTCAGATCCTTGCAATTCAATTTTCTAATAATCACACTCATCTCTCAATTGAGAAGTTTGATTTACACTCTCATCTTCACTTATGTTTAAACATACAAACCCCTCTCTTAAAAAGTGAATAATGGAGAAAATTATACTTTGAGTCTCATCTTTTAAGATATGCTTGAATTACACTATGCTCTCTAAAGAGTTAAATGTGTATTACATTTCAATCCATTTTAACATAATAAATATTTCCCCTAAAAAAACATAACAAATATTTGCTATGTCTACAATTGGACCACCACTATGGACGGTGGGATTAATCTCTCCTATTAATTGGTTTTTAGACCATATATCAAGTTTCAAAGAAAAAAAATATAGAAAGTATTTTTAAGACAAGAGGGGAAGAGTGCGTAATTTAAGCTTTTCATAGATGATATGGAAGAAATGTAAAGTAAGAGTTAAATAAATAAAACATATAAATCAATTATTCAATAAATCTAAAAAGTAAACTTTTTCTTATAATAGAAAATAGAGGGAGAATAATTATTTGTAATAAACAAGATATTCGTCTCTTTAGCTTATTTCTATCTACGGAATCTATTTGAATATAAGACAAGTTCTCCCAACCAATTTTTTCAGTACACATGAATCAAAAATTGAACTTAATACCACTTGCTTAAAAGATCAAAATTCCTTACTGTTTGGACCAATATTGTTGTCAAGAATCCGGGTTTAGATGAAGTTACTAACAATGCATAAATTATTAGGATTCGGATTTGCTAATTTTAAGGCGAGAAAGTCACAATGACTTTGTGGCTATCTCTCTCCTATATTGCTCCCTCTATCTCATCTTATTCATCTCATCTCATCTCATCTCTCCCTCCCTCCCTCCACAAAATGGCAAGTAGTTGATAATAATAATAATAATAATAATAATAATAATAATAATAATAATAAATGGCAGACCTTTAAGGTACTGGACAACTTTTAGTCGTGTACGATGTTTGAAGGATAATTGACAATGCAAACAAAAAGTAGTGAAATTTACTAGAACACTGTTTATGAATCTATATAGTAATAGGGGAGAGAAAGATTGGAGAGAGAGAGAGAGAGAGAGAGATTTTTTCTAGTAGAAAATAAAAGAGTGTTTTCAGTATTTTAGACAGTTTGTACTTGAGATATAGATATTTGTAGAGGTATGTCTGTTTAAAAAAGTGGCATCGTGGAGTGGTTTAATTAGATAAATAAAAGTTGGGAAATGCTAATAAGTGCCCCAAGGGCATTTGATAAGAAGTTTAAAGTGGAAGGTTTATCTTGGAAGTTGTGTACTCAACCCATTGAAACGTTAAAAAGTAATTTTTTTAATATAAAATTTATCAATTATTTCCTTTTTTTAATCTTTAACTAGTGTCCTAAGTGCACTTGTTAGCAAGACCCATAAAAGTTTTACACAATCAGAGTTTATAAGTTAAATCTTATTAAGATAAAAGAATATCAACCAGGATTTGGTAAGAAAGGGTTAGATCTCTCAAATAATGTGACGAACCAAAATTTAAATCTCGACTGACAATAGATATCACTTAATGTTAGGTATACCAAATTACCTCTAATGTAGCTATAAAAAAATTGTCTTTAGTGTGGCTCTTACAAAATAATATATTTATACAAAAATTTGAGACTAGAATTTGTATTTGACATAAAAAATTGTCTTCTGATTTAGTGAGTAAAAAAAAAAGGGATTTTGTACAATCCATTATTTTCTATGTTGTCGTATCCAATGAATAATTATAAAAGGATAAATGGTCACTTTGATCTCTGATTTTGCACCTAGTTGTCGCAATGGTTCCTGATTTAGGATAAAATACAAAATAGTTACTGAATGTGTACATCTGTTAGCAGTTTAGTCATTGACATTAAAAACTTCCGTTAACAAATGATGTGACAATTGTTTTGGGTTGACAAGGCTGAATGATGTGGCATACCAACCAAATTAAAACTAAATAAATCAAAATCAAGGACAAAAACATCCCTAAATCTCATATGATTCTCTCTTTTGTTGAAAATCAAAATCATTGTTGCAAACTCCATTAAATATCAAATCTTCCATTGAATACCACCACTATAATAATATGTATTGTCGCAACCCCGAAATCATTAAAACATGCACAAAATCAATTACTAAACCAAAACTAAAGTAACAATGACATGAACTCGAGCAACACAGCCCCCTAGAAAAAAACATTATATAACATCCAACACAACTAAACCAAAACATGGCCTTGTTAAATCTTCAAAACTTGGCTTTGACACCTAAACCAAAACATGGTCCTAGTACATAAGATTCTCATGCTTGGTGTTAATCTTCCTGGCCCTGTTAAATATACTAAGAGCTTGCTTAATACTTATATTAATTTAGGTTTGACACCTAAACCAAAACTTGATGATTGATGACATGTTGTCATATGGTGTTTTTCGGTTAGTTTTTATGTGTTTTAGTTTAGTTTTTAGTAGTTTTGGACAGCCATAAGCTGAAAAAGACAAAGGCCCCGTTTGGATTGAGCTTATGAAAAATAGTTTATGTAAATAAATAAGTTTTTATTTTAATTTATAAGCTCTCACTAACGAAAAGTGTATCTTCATACACTGTTTTTTTTTTTATAAAATACCTTAACAAACTTATAAATAATACACAAAAGCTTATTTACTCGTACAAGCTGTTTTGTATAAGCTCTAAAATAAACTAATCTAAACGGGCCCAAAATAAGGAGACCAGGGAAACCAATACTGGCCCATGATTTTGACCAGATTTTGAGGAACTTTTGAGTTGTTTTCTTTTTAATCTAATTATTTGTGCATTAGCCACGAGTAGCTAAGTTTCAATTGATTGGTTTGAGATGATTTTGTTCTAGCTTTTTGACCATGTAATCTGTAAACTCTACATCAGTTATAATTGCAAATCTAGTTTATTTAGTATAATTTGTGTTTAATGTTTTTATGTTCTGACCATATATAAATTGACTTCAGATATTATACGACTGCTGACAGCAACTTATAACTTAGATCTAATACATTGTTCAATTTAACGAACGATTTAGGGATAAAAAGTTGTTAAGTTGTGATTTTAAATTAACGACATTAAAACTTTTGATGATTACAGGTTCACCTAAAGGAACAGGGAATTGTAGTTAGAAAAGATGGATTTGAGTCAAAGGATTGACCTGAGTTATTTTGTTAATTATCGTAAACTATAGGAACAATTAAACAATTTAGGTTCAAATTACCAAATCATGATGAACACATGATTCAAAAGACCCGATTTCTTATAAATTCATTACCAATTTTGTAATTAATTTGTTATTTATTTTAGCCTGCAAACCAAACTAGTTGCCTAAGTGCATCATGTTTCCTATAAATTCATTACCAATTTTATAATTAATTTGTTGTTTATTTTAACTTGCAATTCAAACTAGTTGCCTAAGTGCATCCCCCATTTTACAAACATCCTTAATAATAACGACATTATTAGGTAGAAGTTGAAACAATCGTTGTGGATATGAATCTTATAAATTTTATTACTTCGATAGTTTTTGGTATATTTGTCAAATATTTATCACTATTTTGCCAAATTTGATGAGATTTATGGAATTAGGTATGTTTTTGTCCCTCATTTTGATTTCTATACTTTTAATTTGGTCCCTATGCCACATCATTTATCCTTGTGAGCCAAAAACAATTGTCACATCATCTGTTAACAAAAGTTTTTAACGTCAAAGACAAACTGCTAAAAGGTGTACACATCTAGGGACTACTTTGTATTTTATCCCAAGTTAGAGACCATTATAATAGTGAGGTATAAAGTTAAGGACCAGCGTGACATTTACCCAATTATAAAATCAAACATAATACATCATCTTATCCTTATTTAAAAAAGAAATTATTTTGTAGATTTATTAAAGGTTTAAATAGGTCTTTCGTCCCTATAAATATAGGTCATTTGAATTTTCGTCCCTGAAGTTACTAATCCTTCTAATCTGCCACTGCAAATATTAATCATTTGACTTTTGGTCCTAATTAGGTTTTTTTGCTGAGGTGGGCTGTCATCAACGATGTGGTGCCCATGTGGCAAGTGATGATTGGGCGAGGTGGTTGGTTTAAATAAGTTTTTCATCCCTGCAAATACAGGTCATTTGAATTTTCGTCCCTGAAGTTACTAATCAGATGTAATCAGGACCATTTTTCAAATGATTAATATTTGCAGTGGCAGATTTGAAGGATTAGTAACTTTAGGGACGAAAATTCAAATGACATATACTTGCAGAGACGAAAAACCTATTTAAGCCTTTATTAAATTATTGTTGTATCTAGTAATAGACCAAATACATAGATTATCCAATAATAGAACAAATACATAGATTATCCAATAAATTTAAAAACTAATTTTTTATTTTATTTTATATATATACCTTATATAAAAAAAAAAACCCTTTCCAGCTTTTGGGGATGAATTTTTCTTTTTAGAAAAATGCCCTTAATTTTCAATACAAATAACACATGTGACATATAGATAAGAATAAAAAAATTTCCGAATGTGATAAGAATAAATTTAAATATTAAAAAAATGTAACAAACACGGTATGAATATCCATATATCTGATTTCATGTCCTTTATCATTTAAAAAGTGTAACAAACTATATGAGTATAATTATATTTACTTTTTTTATACCAATTATGCCCTTAAACAATTTTTTCTATAATAAAGATTGTTGCTAGTGTCATAAAAAAAAAAAAACTTAGATTATATTTTTTTGTTATATTGTTGGTGTCATTGAAATATATAATCATGATTAGTTTAATTTGTTACAACTTGAAAGCAACAACATTTATACTTTTAGTTTTAATCAAAATCAAAATTTCATAAAAAAAACATATTCATAGTTTTCAAACGTTAACGTAATAAAAAGAGTGAAAAAACAGACACGCACGCCAGCCATAATAAAGACCGATAAGAGATACATTAAAGTTGTTTTGTTGCCTAATCCATTATTTTTCTCCAAATCAAAACATCCAGCTGACCGAATTCAGAATGACTTTCTCATCCCAGAGTCATTAAATCCAATGTTTTCGAAAGGGAACAATAAATCCAAATTACTAGCCGGAAAAAATTGTTTATTATTAACTTAATCTAATATAACTATCGTGGGATTAATCGAACGACTGATACATTTGCAGTAGAGACGGAAGTAGAGCATATCACCGCTGAGGATCCGGAACCACCTCTCTATCTCTCTCTCCAAAAAGTGTTCGGTGTTTGAACTTTTGAACCCAAATTTCGCACTCTACTTTGCAGTTACAACCTCTGCAACTTAATTTTCACTCTCCATTTCGCTATTTTGCTTAACCTTTCACCTCATCACAGTATTCCCAATTTCTTCAAAGGTAAGCAAAATTTCCCCAAATCCTCAATTTAGGGTTTTTGAGAATTTCAATTTGCAGTTGTTTCTGCTCATGATTGAATGCAATTAGCCTCTTTATTCAACTTGCATTGTTGTTTTGAATCTTCAATTTTCAATTTTGATTATTTTTCATGATATGGGTAATGCTGAAATCCCCAATTGGCTTGAAGGGTTGCCACTGGCACCTGAATTTCGACCAACTGATACTGAATTTTCTGACCCAATTGCTTATATCTCAAAGATTGAGCAGGAAGCTGCTAAATTTGGGATATGTAAGATTATCCCACCATTGCCCAAGCCTTCAAAAAAGTATGTTTTTTCTAATTTGAATAAGTCCCTTTTGAAGCGGCCCGAATTGGGGCCAGATATTAGTTCTTTGGGTGCTGGTAATTCTTGGAAAACGGGTTCCGGGGATAGTAGTAATGATGGAGTGTCGCGGGCCGTGTTTACTACAAGGCAACAGGAAGTGGGACAAAATGTCAAAAAAACTAAAGGGGTTGTTCAGAAGTCAATGGCATGTGTTCACAAGCAAGTTTGGCAAAGTGGAGAGGTTTATACAATTGAACAGTTTGAGTCTAAATCGAAGACTTTTGCCAGAAGCGTTCTGGGTACGGCGAAGGATGTTTCTCCATTGGTTGTAGAGGCCATGTTTTGGAAGGCAGCTTCAGAGAAGCCTATCTATGTGGAGTATGCTAATGACGTGCCTGGTTCGGCGTTTGGAGAATCACAGGGTCAATTTTATCGTAGTCATCGAAGGCAACGGAAAAGGACTGATTATAAGAGTAGGGTAGATAGCTCTGTTTGTAAAGAAACTGAAATGGGTGGTGTAAATGATACACAAAATAATGAGTCTAACGGCGTTGCTTCCCCAAGTCATGCAGAATCGTGTTTAGAGACGTCTAAGTCAACTATGACTTTGTCAACATCTACACCAAATGAGGCGTCACAGCCTTCTAAGGAGATGGTTTCAGATGCTGACAATGATATGCAAGGCACTGCTGGTTGGAAGCTTTCAAATAGTCCTTGGAATCTGCAAGTTATTCCTCGTGCTTCAGGCTCACTAACACGTTTCATGCCAGATGATATTCCGGGTGTTACTTCACCCATGATATACATTGGTATGTTGTTTAGTTGGTTTGCCTGGCATGTAGAGGATCATGAACTTCACAGCTTGAATTTTCTTCATACTGGCTCATCAAAGACTTGGTATTCTGTTCCTGGAGATTATGCCTTTGCTTTTGAGGAAGTCATCCGCACAGAGGGTTATGGTGGTGATGTTGATCAATTAGGTATGTGAACTCTTTGACTATTATTTGTTTGTATATTTTTCTCTTTCCAATATATGTTTAGAAAATTTTTGCATCTATGGTTGAAGATATATTAAATAGTTTCATCAAATATTTTTATTATATTGCTTCTGGAAGTTCTTTCATGCGTATGGAAGGAATGAATTGTAACAAGACTTGATCTGTATATTTGGCATGTCAAGAAAAGTGTGTTGTGATTCTAGAGTGTCAGTTTTTCTTATATTTGCTAGCAAATGGCCAATGGGTCTCCTGTTCAGATCCATGCCTGCCTCAATATCCATCACTTTGAATAGTTATGTTTTAAAAGGATGATAAAGTAATTGGCCAACTTAGGTAGTCTCTCCCAATCTATCTCGATGTAGCAATTTTTGTGTCGAATATATGTTCTTCTCTAAGAATGTGTGAATTCTCTTGGTGGTTTTGGCACTAGACTTACTGGAAATGCAATGAAATCATGTAAAAAAAATTTTTTTTTTTTATGTTTGATGTATTTTTTCTTTTCCAATTTTCAAAAATCACATGAGAGAAGAAGACTTTAATAATATGATTTATTTGATATCATTATCTTGTTTTGGTATTTGTTCTATTGCAACTTGAATGTTAGATAACTAACAACACACAAGTAAATTTTAAGGAATGTGACATCACTGTGTCCACAAACCACAGGGCACAAACACTAACATGGTACTATAGTTTCTTAAAAAAACATGGTATTGTAGAAAATATGAAATAGAAGGCTAATACTAAAAATTACGAAAGTATGGAAGGTAAATTGTGTTCAGAAAGTAGCCAACAACTGGAATGTTTTTTTCACAGCACAAAAAACTAGTAATACATGTTAAGAGTCTCACATCAGATAAGAGATGGCCTGACAATGTGTTTATAAGTGGGGGCAATCCTCACCTCACAAGCCGGTTTTGTGGGGTTGTGTTAGGCCCAACCACAATTTCTAAGAATACAATGTGTTGAAGTGTCGAGACTTGTGTCAAGAGTCTAATGTGTCAAACACGGATGAAGGTTTGTTTTTTTGTGCAGAAGAAAATTTCCATTGATACTGCCTATTTAATTCCCGTACATCCAAGACCTCCAAGGTTAAAAATAAAACCTTTTCAAAAAAAGAAGAAAAGAATTATGTTTGAATTCAAATCCTGTTTGTCTTATTTATTTTTCCCGTTTTATTCTTAGAAGATCCATTTTATTATACTGTATTTGTTAATCAAGTACATTTTCTTTTCTTTCCAGCTGCTTTGAAACTTTTGGGCGAGAAAACTACTCTTTTATCACCTGAGGTAGTTGTTGCATCTGGGATTCCTTGTTGCAGGTTAGTTGCTTGACATATTTGTTATGCTGTTATGTCATGAATGAGTCATGATGTTGAACACATGCTTAGAATTATTGTTTGAGATCCATAGTTGGTGTTTTTTCTGCTGATTCTCTTATTCTCTTTGTTGAATTAGTAATAATCCATGCCGGTGTTTCTTTCTAGGTTAGTACAGAATCCTGGTGAATTTGTTGTGACTTTTCCAAGAGCTTATCATGTAGGATTCAGCCACGGTAATTGCTTTGAAGTTTATGTACATTCCTGATATTTTGCAGAATACTGTTGTTGTAGATTTTTACTCTGTAAAATGATGGAGTGATAATGCTGCCACTTCTGTAATGTGTGCTATTTAGAGCTGTTTGACATATGGTGCATGACGAAATTGTCGACATATTGAATGCTTCAATTAAAATTACATGTAGAGTTGTTCATAGAATGCTTTTGTTTTAGAATATCAATATATTCTGTGTGATATGTGATAAGATGAATGACACGACATTTTTTCAAGGGTGAAATATGTTTTTAGGCATAACTTGTGATCACAAAGTGTATATGAAACTATTTTCATCTGATAGCTATAAAACCAATGATGCTCCCTGGTAGTGAATTTTGGGCTGTCAAATGCCAACAGGAGCACAAAATAAGCATATCATTAATGAAAATGCTGATTGGATATACAATAAAAGATATCACTAAAAACAATATATTTGGGAGAAAGATCGGGTAGCAACTGGTACAAAGAAGATTATAGAAACTCAAATGGTGTTTTGGTCATGACTCACAACCGACCAGAGTTGTCAAAAGAGGCAAATAGCGCCGCTATTGCGGAAGAGCGTCAATGTGAGAAGACCAATAGAGGCTCTAGTGAGAAAGTGAATAAAGTGGATGATAGCTGCTCAATTAAAATGTTCTAGTGAGGAACCTTTAGGAGAAATCAACGGAAAAGAACTTTCTCTAAATGGTTTTACTAGAAAAGGCTTTTATTTTCCTTTGTATCTTAGAGGCTCACTATTTTTATTGAGTTATACTGTCTTGTGAGGTTTACCTCTTCAATCTTCGATATAATTCTTATGTGTACAATATGGTGAAATAAAGGTTTTAACTGTGGGGAAGCTGCTAACTTTGGGACTCCACAATGGCTTGGCATAGCTAAAGAAGCTGCAGTGCGTAGAGCTACAATGAATCATCTTCCTATGCTCTCCCATCAGCAACTGCTTTACTTGCTGACCATGTCTTTTATTTCAAGGTGAGAAAATTTTCTAACACAGCATGTATACAATCTAATGGATGTTATATTCTCTTCCCTATGGAATATGAATGGTTGCCTCTATTTTCCTTTCAACTATTTGGTGGTGCTAGTCAATTCTAACTCTTTGTGATGCATGGAATATGTTTAATGACATGGTTGGGCTAGTTGAGTGGGTAGGAAAAACTATTTATGAATTCAGTTTTTTATGTTGTCTTTTAAGCTTAATTAGTTATGGAAGTCCTTTGCTAATATCCTTACTGCATTCAAAGTAGAGTTGTTTGGGGTTTATCAGCTTATACAAAACATTAATGTAAGTCAGGTCTGAGGGATATTTTAGATCAAAAGAATGATCTATATTTTGTTGTATTTGATGCTGTTAGTTCTGTTTACATTTCTTGATTTTCTGTCAAAAATGCTGTTTTTATATTCAAAGGTATTATTATAACATGCATTTTTCTTCTGGTTTTGATTTTGTAGTGTGCCAAGAACACTATTACCTGGTGTGCGCAGTTCTCGTCTGAGAGACCGTCAGAAAGAAGAAAGAGAGATTCTCGTAAAACAGGCTTTTATAGAAGATATGCTGCACGAAAACAAGCAGCTATCCATTCTTCTTGGAAAAGAAGCTACTAAAGAAGTTGTTTTATGGAATGTTGATTTACTACCAGATTCTGGCAAATATCGCCAGTTGCCTGATTTAGCTTCTACTTCTGGAACCTATATGGCGGACATGTCAAATGATAATATTAGTTCTGCTGATAAGAGTAGCCATTGTCTGCTTGATGAGATGAGTTTGTACATGGAGAATCTGACTGATTCAGATGTTGGCTATGATGATCTTCCATGCCACTTCCAAACTGATTCAGGAGCATTGGTTTGTGTGGGTTGTGGAATACTTGGTTTTCCATTTATGACATTAATACAACCAACTGAAAAATTGATAATGGAACTTCCTGATAATCATCTAGTTGAAGATTCCTCTCTGAACTCTGTTGGCTCCCTTCATAGTGCAGTCTCAAGTAATACTTTGTCCTACAATCTGTTTTTTAATCATATTTTCATGCGTCGTTTTCATTTATGCATATTGCAATGTGTAGTGAAATTGAACTTATTAGCCACTACATGTATGACGGAGTTAAATAAGTAGTGTTTTCTAGACTTGCTGTGATGCCTTTTTTCTAAATTGTACATTTCTAAGTTCCTGGATCCAACCAATAGAATACTTATGTTATATAGGAAATCATTGTGTTATGCATCTGTTGCAACTCCCTCAGCACCTTATTAATGTCCTTCCTGCACTGATTCTTCAGAATATTTGAATTGTGAAGTGGCTATAATGAGATATTGCATTGGTTCTTTTATGTAATATTGATCCAAAATGTCAAATTACTCCTACGATATTATTTGGTGTATGCAGCTACACTATTCTTGCTAATTCGACCCCTAGCCATTTACCCTCTGCCCTGTTCGTTGTGAATTCTGTAGATCCTTATCTCATGATTGAATGAGAATGAATGGAAAATAATTTTACCAAACATGTACAATTTCTGATTTGCATCTTCCGACTGTATATTCATGATATTATGGAAGCTGATATGGTTACCAAGATTTTCAAAACATAAACATTTGTTAAAAAGGATATTGGAAGTGCTGAAATGAGTTATGTAATCTGTTTTCCAGGGGATCTTTCTGTTTCTGAACTTGCTTCTGCAAAGGATTCGCCGGATCAGTCATTGAACGAGTGCAATAAATGTTGGAACACCTCCAGTGCATTTTTGAAGCCGCGGATTTTCTGCTTGGAGCATGCTGTTCAGGTTGTGGAGATGTTGCAGAGCAAAGGTGGAGCCAATGTGCTTATAATTTGCCATTCAGGTCTGTTTGAAGATTAGAAACCTGTTTGCATTATCATTCTGTTAAAGTTGGGTAAAATCATATATTAAATTACATAGATGTGAAAGTTTCTTTGTTTTGAACCTTCTTTATTAATATAATATGAAAAAATCTTTAGCTAAATTTATTAAAATATCTTGTAAATCTTTATTGAATCTTGCAATGGGTTAAAGCAGTTTAGATGATCTTAGGAGTAGTTTAGATGATCTTAGGAGTTGTTTCCATATATCATGAATCTAGTATTGTATGAATAAGGTTCAGTGCTTTGTCTTTTGTATCACATCATATCAAATTCAATTCCAGATTATTCTTTCTCAGTTTTCTCATTTACTTCTTTCCCTGCCTAAACCCTATAATTTCAACAAGGTCTAATAGAAAGGAATCCATCTATATGTCATCTGTTGATCATATAATGTATGCTGTGTTTTTTTGGACCAATGTATGATGTGTTGTAATTCAGTTTTTTTTTGTAATCCAGTTTCTTCTGACCTTTACGATTCTGCTTTTTTTGTAGACTATCCGAAAATAAAGGCACATGCCAGGGCAGTTGCAGAAGAGATACAAAGTGCTTTTGATTATAACGAGGTTCCAATGGATATTGCATCCCCAGAAAATTTGGCTTTGATAGATCTGGCAATTGATGGTAAAGAACTTGATGAATGTGAAGATTGGACATCTAAACTAGGTCTTAATCTGCAGTTTTGTGTCAATAATATAAACAAATCTCCATGTAAACAAGTTCCTTTTACACTAGCATTAGGGATGCAGTTCTATGATAAACGTCCTGGTTTATCTTTAAATTGGCATTCACAGAAAGCTCGATCTAAAAGGACAAGTCGTTTAGCTCTGTCTAAACCTGACAACATTCAGAGAAAGAAGGATGATCAATTGCAGGAAAGAATTGATGGCTCCACTGCTGAAAAGAAACTACTTCAATATTCAAGGAGAAAATTCAAGCCAAAGCAAAGTTGTTTCTCTGTAACAAGCACGGCCTGTGAATCCCATGAAAAGTCCAAAAATGTGTCAGCTGTTTTGAGTGCGGAGCATTATAAATGTGTTTCTAAAGATGAGCTTGACACAGACAATTTCAGGAGCGATTGTGCATTGTCCCGTGGCTCTGCTTCTGCTGCAATGTCTCCATTGCATAATGAAGTCCAAAATGCTGAACCTCCCACTTGTATGAGCTTGAATACCAGTGTCTCAGAAAAATGCAGCAAAGAGAACCAGGATTGTCAGAACAATAAATATTCTGGCTCACATACAAATGGAATAGACAAAAATGTTGATGTGTTTGGAAACAACCAAATTACTGAAGCAATTGCCATCGGTAGCAAGTGTGATAACTTAGATTTAGATGGTGAAGGGTATCAAGAACATCAGTCCGCATGCAAAAGCAACCGTGAAGCTGTTTTATCTACTGCTTCATTGGTAAACCAAACTGCTCTCGCTACTGTGGATGGAAGTTTTGGAAGTCCAATTAATAACCAGGCCGAAGAAAGGGTTAGCAATTCTATGTTATTAAAAGAGACAACTGAGGGAGAAAGTAAATCTTTGATTGAAATGGACGAGGAACCTCTAAATGATAATAAAGAAATAAGTGAACATGCTCCTACTACTGCAGACGTTTGCGAAGTTCCAAGAGAGCTTTATGCTTCTGCAAACTTCCATAATACAGTAAACTTAGATGCTGAGATGCAGCGAGAACGACATGTTGGAGAAAGTGGCGAACAGGAAATAATTCAGTCCACTCATATTTCCGCAAAACAATTGTGTGAATCTACAAGTGGGGAATATGCAGAGGGATTGCACGATGAAGTGATTTTGGAGTCTCCAAAGCAGTGTCTGATCCAAAATGAGAATATAACTAATGAGGAACATGTATCTAGTTATGTTGCAAAAAGTGACAATAGAAGTATAACCATATTAGAAATAGGATGTTCTGAAGTTTCAGCAGAAACCAGTCCCAAAGAAGACTCATGTATTCAATTTGTTTCGAATATTGAAAAGGAAATGGAAATCCAACCCATTAATAGAGTTGATGAGGAACCCTCTATATCTATCCAGGAATGTTCTGAAACCGAGAAAAAGACGTGTGGCAGAGAAAATGCAAATGGAAGTGAAGTTGATTTGTTACAAGATAATGGGGAGCTGGAAAGCTATGAATTGACTACAGAAGTTCCCAGATCAAATGCTGGGAAGAAAAAGAAGAGGAAAATGGAAGACACGGAAAAGAACCAATTTGATTGCTATGACTTTATAAGAAGTCCGTGTGAGAGGCTGAGGTCAAGAACCGGGAAGATTGCCACAGGCAAAAGCGTAGGGGACAGCAGCCAAAATGACGAGGAAAATCCGGTAGCTAAAAGGGCACGGAAACCTGCCAAAACTTCAGTTCCTCGCAAGGATAAAAAACCCAATGTTAAAAGGCCGCATAAGTGCGACCTTGATAATTGCCGTATGAGTTTCACCACCAAGGCAGAGTTACAGTTGCACAAACGTAACCTTTGCCCACATGAAGGGTGCGGTAAGAAATTCAGTTCCCACAAATATGCATTGATTCACCAGCGCGTTCATGAGGATGATAGGCCTTTTAAATGCACATGGAAAGGTTGTTCCATGTCATTCAAGTGGTCATGGGCAAGGACAGAGCATCTAAGGGTGCATACTGGGGAGAAGCCTTATCAATGTAAGGTTGAGGGCTGCGGTCTTTCTTTCAGGTTCATATCAGATTTTAGCAGGCACAGGCGGAAAACAGGACACTATGTGAAATCTCCTGCTTGAAAATATTCATTCATTTTGGATTTTTTGCCTATAACATGTGCATATGTCATATAGTAAGGCAATAGCTTTCTGACCATAAACATTCTGGTTAGCTAGCTGTAAAGTTAGGATAGAATGGTTGTAGATGCTCAATACCCAATTCATTTGGAAGTGGTTAGAATTTTGGCATTATTAGAGGGTGCTGCAGCATGTTGGTTGGTCATATATCTACTGGTTTATTTTTTTGTTCTGTTGATTGCATGTACTTAAAGGTAGTTCTTTTAAGTTTTAAGTCTTCATTGGTAGCTGTTCATTGTTGGTGCATAACAGTATTAACTTCATTTGTTGATTATAAAGGGGGACAAGAAAGATGAGAGTAAGAAACAAGGCATGTGCTCTCAATGTACTTTCTATGAATTCCTCTAACATAGTCCTGTTTACTGCGTACTAGTGTAACTCTATTCTTAAGTTTATTTGTACTTTAAATTTTTATATTTTAAATTGGTGGTTTACTTTATAATATACCAAAAATTGATTGTGTTCAGTTTTTCTTGAAATCTTAAATGGGTGTATTTTTCTTGAATTTTGACTCAAGATAATAAATTTTGGTTGGATGGAGACAGAAATTAGCTGAAACAGCAGCATGTGGGTTTGATTGAATGAAAAATGTTGAATATGGTGGATGCCACGTGTCATTCACGGTCATTAATACAAATATCTAAAGTAAAACATTGATCTTTGCATATGAAAGTACTCTCAACGAAGTCGGGTCGTAATCAAACATTGCTCAATTAAGTCTTTTTTTTTTTTTTTTTTTTGATTGTGGTTTAAACTCCAGACCTTGCATATATTATACATTGTTTATACCGACTGAATTAAGATCACGATGACCTCAATCAAGTCATTTGTTAATATTTGTTATGTGACAAAAATACTTTAAAAAAAAATAGAGATTTAATTGAGAAATGTTTGCTAAAAACACGAAATAGTTTAAAATAAAAATGTTGATGAATTTGATAGTTTATTAAAATATCTATTTCCCGACCAAGACGCAACTGAAAAAGAAGAATAAGACCAAACATACTTATTTTGTTCTTTCCATAATACCATGAAGTTTCTTGTAAAAAAAACAAGAAATACCCATTTAAATGAGTCAGAAAGTGTTAGTTCAATGTGCAAATCGAAAAAAAGCACCACCGTGGTGCAACCGACAACCAGAAACAACCCTCACCCACAACGAACCTTAACAACAACATCTTCATCCTCAAATCTCCCATCTTCTTCAACCGGCGAATATCCTATAACAGAATCAAGAAGTTACATATACAACAACAACTCAAAGCAAAAGCAATGGTCCAAAACATCTTCATCATCTTCTTCTTCAATTTCTACCCACTCTTCTCTCGCAAGCCTCAAACATGCTCTTCCCGAAAACCCTCACATCTACCCTTTCTCCGATATCTCAACCGCCACCAATAACTTCTCCGCAAACCGTCTCTCCTCCAACTCCTTCCGCTGTTCTCTCCACAACCGCGACGTCGTCGTTTTCCAACGGAAATTCCGCCGTCAAATTGACCTCCCTGAGCTTCGTGATCGACTTGCTCTTATCTGCCGGAGCCACCATAGTAGTCTCGTGAAACTCCTCGGAGCTTCTGTCTCCGGGAGCTACATTTATCTTGTTTATGAGTTTGTTCCCGGTGCTAATCTTTCTGATTGTCTTCGTAATCGTCGGAATCCTAGCTTCACCGATCTTAATACATGGACTTCGAGGATGTTAATCGCTTCCGATCTTGCTCACGGTCTTGATTACGTTCATAATTTTGCTGGTTCTGGTTCTGGTTTTGTTCATAATCATATTAAAAGCTCTAGCATCATCGTTGCTGAGGAGAATTTCGGTGTGAAGATATGTCACTTCGGTACGTCGGAGCTTTGCGGCGAGTCTGTCGGTGATACTTCCGGATCGGACTCCGGGAGGAAGTTGAAGAAGTCCGGTAGCAAGGGAGTGAGATTTGAGGGAACGAGGGGGTATATGGCGCCGGAATTTCTTATTACCGGCGTGGCGACGCAGAAGACGGACGTTTACGCGTTCGGCGTGGTTGTTTTGGAGATTCTAAGCGGGGAAGAAGCGGTGAGATTTGAATTGGAAGGTAATGACGGCGGGTATAAGAGGGTGAGTGTGGTGGAGACGGCGAGGGAAGCGTGGAAGGAGCACGGTGGTGTGAGAAAATGGGTTGATCGGAGGTTGAAGGATTCGTTTCCGATGGATGTTGCTGAGAAAATGGTTCGGGTCGGATTGGAGTGTATTGGGGATGATCCGAATGAGAGACCGGATATGGGTCGGGTTTCGATGGAAGTGTCCAAGTTGTATTTGGAGTCGAAAGAGTGGGAGGAGAAATTGGGAACTAACATTGATTTTTCGGTTTCTTTGGCTCCACGGTGACCCTAGTTTTTTTTTATTTTGTTTATTCTATGCTCTTTTGTTAGGTAATCCACTATCTTTCTTTTTTTTGGTTTTTAACTCCATTTAAAATGATAGGTTAACCGATCGTATACATAAGAACAATTTGTTAAGCATTTTTATTTTACATTACAGATTTTAATTGTCTCAACTAGTGTATTAACCTCTTTGTAGATACAAAATATTCTATAAACCAGGTTAATTTGATTTTAAAAATATTTATAGGTGGACCTTTGAGATTAAAAGTTGATAAGCCATTTGATTTTTTTATCAAATAATTTGATTTTTTTTATTATTCAAGTCTACACTATCCACTCAAGCTACTTCCATAACAAGAAATCCTAATCTCCACTCAAACATCATCTTCCAACAATAACAACTTTCCCTTTCATTTTGACATTTTCATTCTCCAACCTACATCAACCATACTTTGTCAAAATCATATTTTTCCTCTCTAAAAACGGTTCTCTCTAACATTCTGATGCCCACGACCAAAAAACCTTTTAGGTTGTGTTTGTGAGTTAGATTTTAGAGGATTTTGAAGGATAAAGTTTTGGAGGACTAACTTTATATTTTAATATATCTTTGATATATTAGTAAAAATAATTAAAAGAACAACATGTTATTTTATTTTTATTTAAAAATATCAAATACATTATATATCAAAATATATACTTATCCTTCCAAAACCCTTCAAAAACTTACTCACAAACTCACCCTTACCGATTGGAGACCCAATACGAGTCCGTCTCTATGATTTTTTTGGCTTTCGATTGTTCTATTTTTGTGAGATCATGGCTTATTAGTGATGGTTAGGGGAGCTAGTGATTTACATATGATCTCCGCTTGTGTAAAGGTGGTTGGTGTTCTCTTGCAATCGATATGCAAGAAAATTGACGCGCGTGATGTGGCGGATGCATTGAGAGATAGAAAGTGGTGTGAGCCTTTCAATTTTCAAACTTGCAGCATCAGCTTCTTGTTACATTGTTTAAAGAAAAGAGTGATGTAGCGTAATATTATAAGTTGTGTTTGAAGGCGGGTGTTGAAACGAGTGACCATAGCAAACCATGCTAAGGTAAGCTAGTGCAGGTGATGTATAAATCAATTGTTTAGACCAAGTGTTTAATGAGTTTTAGTTAGGATCAAATCAATAACAAGTCTTGAAGCGGCCTAAAAATTTGAGGATTGTTAGAAAAAAACAATGAAGTTGCCACCAATGTTTATTAAAATAGGAAAAACATTAGAAAAAAATTTTAAAGCGAAAAAAAAAGGTCTTTAAAACCATGTTTTAAGTTCGGAAGTCAATTATGTGTAGGAAAGTTATTAGCACCCTACAACATCCGTTAGAAACGGTTACCTCTAATTAATTGTGCAAGATTTATTAACTTAAATAATATTTATTTCTCCTTATTATCGAATGCAAATTAAAATTAAATTTTTTAGATGAAAATGCAATATGTTTAAATAGAGGAAAAAGGGGTTTAGTTACTATTGTGTTTGACAAGAGTGATCATTAGCTCCTACATATCTCTGGGTGCGATTGAGAATTCAAAACTAAGTAGTTTTGGATAGAAAATGTTTGTTTGTTGGTTGATTTTAAGAAAATGGTTTTGTTACAATAAATCTCATTATAAAAGACATTGTTGATATGATTAAGTAAAAAAATGATGTGTGAAAAGTTGATTGCGGTGAGTTTGGTGATTTGTTTTAAAAGTGAGTTTGAGAACGATCAAGTTGTACAACTTGTGTCCGAACAACTTGAGGATTAAAGAGTTGTAGATCCAATTAACCCTCTTAAAACGATTTGTTTTGGATGTAATTTGAGAACAATCAAGATGTGCAACTTGTGTATTGACAACTCGAAAATTAGAGTGATGTACATCCAATTAATCATTTTAAAATGATATATTTTGAAAATGAGTTTGATAACGATCATGTTGTACAACCTGTACTCTAACAACTCGAGGACTAAAGAGATGTACTTCCAATTAATCTTTTAAAAAACATTTTTTTTATTAAAATTATATTAAAAATACAAGTTCTACAATCAAGTTGTATAACTTGTGTTCTAAAGACTCGAGGACTAAAGAGTTAATTAATCCCCATTCAAAATTTAAAATATTCAAAACTATTCTAAAATTGAACTTTTAAAATGACTAAGTGTTCTAAAAGACTCACGGAAGAAAACGATGTCCGGCCAATTAATTATCTTAAAACAATCTGTTTTGAAAATGAGTTTGAGGACGAGAAAGTTGTTAAAAAGATGTGGATGCATAATTTTTTTTAGGGGATGTGGATACATAACTTTTTTTTTTTTATAAGATATGCAAAACTTTTTCACCGTGACAACGTACATACATAAATTAAAGACTTAAATGTGTGTTTGGTCCCTATAGTTTCATCACTTTTTGGGATTGGTCTCTACACTTTTTTTTTTGTTTGGTTTTGATCCTTGCGGTTGGTAAAAGAATTGATTTTGGTCATTCTGTTAATTCAATGTTTAGAAAAAAAAAACTAACAAAGCGCCACGTGGCCTAATTATTTCATGCCATGTGACACCCCGACAAAAAAAAAAATTCATATTAAATAATTGTTTTTAAATTAAATCCATCACCGAACTCAACGTACATACATAAATTAAACTCTAAATGAAGCATAAAATATGGAATTCCTAGATATTTTGTATTTTTTATTATTTTTTGAAAAATGTGGTGCTTAAAATAGAGAGATATATGAAGATTTTTGGGGTTATTTGGAATAGTTGTGTGTCGAATACGAAATCTGTAGTTGGGTGTTCAATAAGAATCCTCTAGAACCTGAAATTATATAAAAAAGCAAAAAACCTGAGTGAAGAAGAGTACGTAGAGCATAGGTATGTCGGCGTTGGCGAGGTTTTTGCAGAGGCGATTCGTTGCAACTCAATCATTCCATCATGATCGCCACCCCATCTTTCAAGGTATCCTATTCATCATCGTTACTTTCTATCCTTTTCCTCTTTTTTCTCCAATTTTAGGTTTTCATTATTCACAATAACTGTCATCAACTTTTTAGGGTTTCGTCAATTTGAGTTTTTTTTTTTATTTTTTCTTTAGTAATTTGGCTGAATTTGAATAATTAAGGGTCGGTTTGTATAAACAGTTTATTTGTAGCTTATAGTGTATAAGATTGCATAATCTATTGTTATAGCCAAAAGTTAAATTGTTTTTATGTATACAGTTGTTTATATAAGTTATATTGGAGAACTGTGAAAATAAGTTGAAAAAAGATTATGAAAACTGTCATAAGTTTTCCCAAACAGTCTCGCAAAATTTATGCTAGTAGATAAGCTCAAATAAGGCAATCCAAACTGAAACTAAGTAGTAAACAACAACTAATCAGTTGGTCAACCACTTAATCAGAAAGTAAGTTACTTGTTGAACCCACACAAGGTTAAAGCTTATGTAGCAATGTTACAATGCAAGCATCTAGTCTTTTTATTTCAATTTGATTTTTTGTTTCATTATCTGTTATGGTTTTTACTTGAGTATGTGACACTGCACAAAAATGGTTCAATATTGCCATAAGTTCAACTGATTTAAGAGGAAATTTGGCTGAAGCAAGAGTTCAAGGCCAAAATTGTTAAAGGAGATAATGACTTTAGCCTTGTTAATAGATGAATGAATAGAACAGGGTGATGGTCGAGAGCACCCTCTCTCCTATAACAGAGTCCTTTTCTAACTCCCTACTAACTCTAACATGCCTAGGACAGTTACGATTTGTTATCAGCCCTTTACCTAATTTGCCTTCTTACTTGCACCTTTACGATTGGCCATCTATCACATTGTTTGATTCTAAACCTTGAATTAATTAACTTTCTGGTTCAAAATTCCCTTCAAAAGCAATGCAGACTTATGTGAAGCGGTTATATTATATTATTGCCTCTCCTAAATCGTGAAACAAACAGTGTTTTCTTCAGTGGAGAAAGTAGGTATCGTTATTAACTTAAGTTGAACCTGCTCTAAACAATCTGATGTCTTCCTATTTATTCATGTAAGAGCTTGTGCTTATGCATAAAAGTAGATGATTTTGTACTAGCAATTCCATGTGTAAGTCTTCTCATTAATATTCCATTGTGTTTATGGGCAGCATCCTCTGGGCACTCTTCTATCAATGCAATATTAAACAGATGTGGAATTCTCAAAAGGGGGGTCTCGACACAGACAAATCTAAATCAAAATATCTGTGAAGATGTAAAAATCAGTGAAGCCGACACCTTGAAGTCTGGTATGAACAACGTCCCTACATCCATGAGCATTACCGAGGACTCTGCCATCAAGGATTCTGCTGGTTTTAGTGTGAAAGTATCCTCAAGACATGATCTTGCTATGGTTTTCACCTGCAAGGTCTGTGAAACGAGATCGGTAAAGACGTTTTGTCGCGAATCTTATGAGAAAGGAGTTGTAATAGCAAGGTGCGGGGGATGTAATAATCTTCACTTGATTGCAGATCACCGTGGATGGTTTGGTGAAAAAGGAACTGTTGAGGACTTCCTGGCTGCTCATGGAGAAGAAGTTAAAAGAGGGTCAATTGATACACTGAATGCTACATTTGAAGATATAGCCGGAAAACAATCTTCAATGGGTACAATTTCACCAAATATATAAGTTGCATTAGGGTAGCACTGAGATATTGGAAGGGTAAGGGGATGTAATAATTTTTGCTATTTGTTTTTGAGGAAACAATTGTTGGTGTTTGTAAATTCGTATTTTTATTACCGTCTCTTGATTATTCCGATATTAAAAAGTGCCACTCGGTGTGATGTTATCTTATATCTTTAATTGTTTTGGTGCATCCTGAAATATTTGTCATTGTCACATTCAAATATATAGTCTGGTGGAAGGAATGCTTTTGATAAGATCTTATATTGTTTATCATGTCTGCCCTGGTATTATGGGATGGTTTTTGAATCATTATATCATATTCCCATTGTGTGGATGCTCTTTGGCACAAGGGAGAATGCTGATCCCAGATCAGATTCTACCATCATGGAAGTTTAGTGTATTGAACTTTCCAATGCTATCTCAAATCTGACCGTAAGGAATCAATGCAAAACAAGAATCTTAATCCCACCGATATACTAATAGACCATCTTGAAGGAGCTAAATCCTGAAAAACAACAGTCAAAAGCAAATTTTGTATTACATCAATTTAAAAAAATGACAGTAAACTCAAACAGAGAAAGTGGGAGGTCGGTTGAAGATGAAAATGTTGCAGAGTTTAAGGATAAGTTTGCAATTGAAGAAATTGCACTTGTAGAATGCAGAATCACCGTTTGGGGTGCATAATAATCCTGTTGGGTCTGCCGTTGTCATTATTTTTTAATATTTTAATGAGTTGTAAAACAATCGTTTATAGTATTTGATTCAGCTTTCTTAAAAGAAAAATATTTGATTCAGCTCTAAAAAAATTGATCCATATCGAAATAATTCTGATAAAGTGAAGTTATTTAAAACTTTAGGAACTAAAATTATATAGAAAACCAAAACAAGTCTTTGTCTTCAAATGTTCTTGGAGAGATAGGTAAGTAAATGTAATATGTGTTGGGAGATAATTTCATCACTTCAAATTTTTGTTATATAACAAAAGAACAAGTATGTGCTGCATGGATTATTTATTTATTTATTTAAATCTATATTAAATAATATATATTTGAATGTTTCAAGATATTCATAACGATTTGTAAACATAAATCTTGACACCCAACACATATAACAATACAGTCAAGATATATTTTTCAATTAGAGAGATCTCTACCCTTAAATCCATGACTCTGTGATACAAGAGAATTTTCACATCTCTAAATAACACTTTTTCAAAATATAGTATAAATTTTTGATGACATTAAGTATCGACATAACGAAATGTTAAAATTGAATGTAGCATTGACAAGACGAAATGTTAATATTGACTTATTTATTTTTTAAAAGAAAAATGTTTATATTGATCAAATCAAATAGTTTTATATTTAATATAAAACTATTTTACATAATTATTGAATCCAATTTCTTCATTTTTATAATGTTACCTTATTATATTAATGGGAAATCTTATTTTTTGGTATTTGTTTAAGTCTATCTTTATTTTGTGTGTTTTTGTTCATTTGCCGTGGACGTATTTGAATCAAGGGAAAAAAAGTGTCATAAGCAAGAAACAGAGTAAACTAAACCAAAACGAAAGATTGAAGATGATGAATATGGCGTGCCACTCTTCTTCTGCTTCTTCTCTTCGCATAACAAATTCAATGGCCATCAAGGGTGCTCTCTCCTTCCCTCCCACCCCTTCTCCTCTCTTTCCTTTCCTCAAAGCCTCCACCTTTGTTTCTTTGCGCGCTTCCACTAAGCAACCCACCAAGTCTTTTCAAGGTTTTCTATTTCTTTCTTTCTATTCAATGTTTCATGTGTTTTTATTGCTTCAATCAATGAATTGTCACTAGCTTATGTTTGCTTTCTTATTAGATTGAATGTTGGACTAGCCCAGTAAGTGTTTTTTCTTTTATTTGTTGCCCCTCTAATTCATTTAGTTTAGGAATGTTTGATTGTAAAAGTTAATTGAAATTAGTATAAAAAAGAGATATCAAATGGGGTTATTGTTCGTTTCTGATTTTTCTTATCATCTTTTGTGCTGGAATCTCATTTCTTTTCTTTTTTTATTCAATGGGTAGGTTTGTTATGATTTTAGATAATTTGGAGCATGATTTGGGTGATTACACGTCGGCGTCAGTAATAAATTGAAAAAATTAATTGTAATTAAATGTAATCACGGACACACCTTCAATCTGAAGTGTCGGTGCTACGTATGCTACCGGGCACTTTAGCTATCATAGTAGCTTTGCTTTAAATTTGACATTTCGTAATGTGTTAGGGTTTTCATTGAGGTAGGATTGTCAGAAAGTGTTATGCTTTAGTAATTTGTGTTGACTAATATCTCTGTTGAAAATTTGTCAACGTATTTTTATGATTATTACCTTATTTTTGTTGTCAGTGAGATCAGTGGCTGCTCCTACAGAATCTATATCAGGGTTTGACGACATGGTTGCTGGGACTGAGAGGAAGTATTACATGCTAGGTGGGAAAGGAGGGGTAGGGAAGACAAGTTGTGCTGCTTCACTTGCTGTTAAATTTGCAAATAATGGACACCCTACTCTCGTGGTTTCCACTGATCCTGCACATTCTTTGAGCGATTCTTTTGCTCAGGTTAATTACATGATTTCTAGTTCTGATGTTACTTATGAGCTAGGTGATTAAAATTCTGGTTGTATGTGTGCTCTGCATAACATAAGTTTTCCCTACTTTACAATAGGATTTGACAGGGGGAGCATTAGTACAGGTGGATGGACCTGATTATCCACTTTTCGCTCTTGAAGTAAGCTCGCATTTATGTATAATAGATCAATGTTATTCTTAATGATATGATTGTTATTTTTGTGAACTATATGTGTACCATTTAAGGTTACACTGCTTATGTTTTTGTAAAATTACAGATAAACCCTGAGAAGGCTAGGGAAGATTTTCGAGATGCAGCTAAACAAAATGGTGGAAGCACTGGAGTCAAAGATTTCATGGATGGCATGGGTCTTGGAATGATAGTAGACCAGGTAAAGCTTATTGAGATGTATGGTTATGTATTTCATCCAAGGGTATATTTGATGCTGTGAATTTTCAAGGTTGACGAGTCCTTTAAAATTTATAAGTTTTCTGTCAGAATTATAGTTCTTTTATATGTAAGCAACTCGCCATCATATAGGCAGGCACATACATACATATCATTCACAAATGATAGGTTGCATAGACATCTTTGAAATACAACTTCTTAGATATTAATTCTGAAGAATTGATTTAGAGTGCAGCTCTGTAGCATAAATGGGGAGCACACACATTTTGCAGAATCGGTATAGTTAGGATAACATCTGTGTTTGGATTGAGTTTGATTTAACATATGTGTTCAGTACTTCTCTTAGAGTGAGTAATAGTATTGAACAAACTCCGCTGCTGGATTGAAAGAATGCTTCATGAATATATTGTTCTTGAACAGTCACATCAACAATTTTGTTTTCTATTCCATAAATTCATGTTAAAGCTAACATATAATACGCTTTTCGAATAAATTAATTATCATATTTACCACCGGCAGCACACCTTAAGCTATTTAATTTTTATGAGATCTCGTGAAACAAGATTAATATTATAACTAGAAAATACCAGAAGATAACTGATTCTGCTTCATTACAAGCTTCCTTCTCTAAGACTTGTCGTTTCATTCTTTGACTGCAAAAGTTAGGAGAGCTAAAACTGGGAGAGTTACTGGATACACCTCCTCCTGGACTGGATGAAGCTATTGCGATTTCCAAGGCATGCATTTTTTATGCTTTATGGTGATTTACTTGTTTGTGCAATAAAATCCGTTTTCGCTCTACTAACAGTTAATACCTTCTTGCCAGGTTATACAATTTCTTGAATCACAGGAATATAATATGTTCACTCGAATTGTATTTGATACGGCACCTACTGTAAGTATAATGCCAGTAGTTAAATATTTCACATCTTTGTTTTTGGACATTATCTGATAGAATTTACCCATTTTCCTGAACAGGGTCATACATTACGTTTATTGTCCTTGCCTGATTTCTTGGATGCATCCATCGGGAAGATACTAAAGGTAAGATCGCTAATTTTAATTAATGAAAACCACACACACATCCATATTCCTTAATTCAATTGATTCAAAATTTATGTTCTTGCAATGCTTCAAACAAATTTAATCTTCTACTAAGCGAACAATAAGGACAATATAAAAGAGTAATTCAGATTCTCTTTCCCTACCCTGTAATACTTTTTTTTTACTTCTGAGTTGAGTTTCATTCTTTGAGTGATCCTGTAAGGCTGTTGATACCAATTATTCTGCTGCAGCTAAGACAAAAGATAGCTTCTGCTACCTCTGCAATTAAATCTGTGTTCGGGCAAGAAAATCCTCGTCAAGATGCTGTAAGATTCATATTGTTGGGATACTGTTGCATTTAGTTTCATCTTAACGTGCTTAACATTTGTCATATCTTGATGGTACAGGCTGACAAATTGGAGAAGCTTAGGGAGAGGATGATAAAAGTGCGCGAGCTTTTTCGTGACACTGATTCGACAGAATTTGTTATTGTTACAATCCCCACGGTATGACCTAGAAATAATAATTGAATAACTGATGCATATAATGATAAGCTGACTTTATTTTAGTTTAGTGTCACCATCACTGCCAAGACTGATTTAAGGACTTCAGATTTCTGGTATAAATCCAAATGGGTGGTTTTTCACTGAACACGATGTCATTGTTCGTTTTATGTAACCAATTTCACCTAGTGAGAAAAGGCTTTTCCATTGTTGTAGTTTACCAACTGAATGATATGTAACTTCATTATTTAGTTCTTAAACTTCATATTCATTGTGTTGGGAAGAGGCTAAGTAATCATTTAAATGTCTTTATTCCCCTAGGTGATGGCAGTTAATGAGTCATCCAGATTGAGTGCCTCATTGAAGAAAGAAAGTGTTCCTGTGAAGAGACTCATCGTCAATCAACTTCTTCCACCATCTGCATCTGATTGCAAGTTTTGTGCAATGAAAAGAAAGGTACTTTAACTCTTTGCTATTCTATTTTTCCACATGCTTGAGCTGAGTGGTGAACTATATTGTAGTTCAATTAATAAGACAATGTGACTATAGATGAGACAACTTATAGATAAACATGTATCAAACAAGAATATGCCCGAAGTTTTAAAGAGTGAAATCTTACTGCTAGCTAACCTTTTCAGGATCAAACACGTGCTCTTGATATGATTCAGAGTGATCCAGAACTCTCCAGCTTATCGATGATCCAAGCGCCACTTGTTGATGTTGAGATAAGAGGTGTTCCTGCTCTCAAATTTCTGGGTGACATTATCTGGAAATGACTAATCACACAATTATTCAAGTAAGTCTATCATTCATAGCAGTATTTGAGTCTAGTTTACTCTATTAAATTTACTATAGACGACTATAATAATTTCGAGCCAAAGTATACTTCGAATCAAATTATATCTTATTTAGATGTAGTCAAAATTAGAATTTCTTCTTTTCTTTACAATCACTATTGGTTCAATTTAGTAATTTAGTGCATTTGACAGTTTTGTGAAGAACCCATAACAAGAGCACACAAAACATGAAGGCTTATCAGATTTATACAGTCGAGTGGTAGCTGCTGGAGAGCCAGAAAGTTTTTTTTTAATTCATACATTTATAAAAGAAAAGAAACTAGTTATTGTATATTCCCTAATCAACTAACTTGTATATGAAGCTATTTTTTCAGCTCTCATTCCCACACTTGGGCTTTTGCTTGCTTATTATTATTATTTTATCCCATATGAAATGCTAGTTTTCCCTGTATATTTGTATTAAAGTTTGAAGCTGAATTGATTTACACCATCATCCATTTTATTTTTTTGGTGATGACACCATCATCCATTTATTATCACATGGTTGATGACATCTTAAACAGATAAATGATTTCAACTTGACGAGCATGTGCTTTGATAATTTTATATGAACCATAATTTTATTTTACTTTTGCTAAATAACATAACATGGAACAAAGTATTATAAATTAATAAACATTCATTTTTAGATCAAATCCAACAGTTAATTCAAAGCTGCTGAAAATCTCAAAATGATACTGTATTTAGACATGTAAACGACAAACATTATAAATGATAAAATATAAATTGTTAACAAAATATTGTCATTTTTTAGTTTTGAAAAAATAATCGAATAATACATAAATAATTATTTTGAAATGCATTAAATAATATTCAGAAGTCTGAATCTAATTTTAATATGTATACAACAAGTAAAATTGCGATTGAAATGTTAGTTTTTTGTCTTTAACTCCCCGAATATAAGTTCATTAACTTTTTTTTTAGAGGAGTATTATTCGAACAACCAATTTGATGACAATTTATTTTACAACCATAATTTACAAAGAAAAAGTAGTATTGGCACGGAAATCATAGCAATAGAGAGATAAAGTAAAAAATAATGTGAGTATGAGAGAGAAAATTGTCATCAAATGAATATTCAAATATTATTTAACCTTTTTTTTAATGGTGTATAACTTAATTATTATTATTTTTATCAATGTTAACATTTAAAATCCTTCAAAAAAACTCTAATGAAAATATAATTATTGTAAAATACTTAAGGATATAACAAACTAAAATAAAAAAAACATAAAATAACATATAAAATAATTTAAACATACCGGTATTTAAGTTTGAGTCATATAATATGTCTCATATATCATGGGTATAGAAAAAATCTGGTTGTGAAGGGAGAACTCATCTTATGTGCCTAATAAATTACTCGACGAACATTAGTCACTGATAAACAACGGTGCAACCTTCGTATCAACATGTAACCAAATAAAAATCTCTCCTCATGTATCATCTTCCATGAGCAATTCATCATTTGAGTCAAAAAGAAAGGAGCTTGATGAAGAAATGGGAGATAATGAAGCACTATAACTTTCCATGACATCACCATCTATATATGTATATAAATAAATCAAGAATACAAAAATTAAAAATTACTCCATTACTTAGAAATATTCCTACAAGAAGGTGAATAACATACCAAAGTTTTTGTACAAAAAAAGTACCAGTATTTAAAGTTGGTTGCGGACAGTCTGTGTATCATTCTTCAATAATACTAATACATGAAAAAGTCAAACGTGCCTCTTGCCAAAAATACCTAAGCTTGGTCATACTATTCAAAGGATCTTTTTCACCTTGTTGGGATAATCATGTTTTCTTTCTTGAACGGAGCTACTCAACTTTTAAGAGGTAGTCAAATATATAGTAAAATTTAATTTTAAAATTAATATAGTAAATTTAATTTATAAGTAAAAAAAAAAATCAAAAGTCATTTGAAAACAAAAACTTAATGTCTATTTTATTTTTGAGTGTTGTCTTTATAACTTGTATCGCTCACAAAATATTCTTTATAGTTTCTAAAGATACTAAAATTGTCCGACGAAATAAATCATTAAAAAAGTAGTAATCTCTTAGACTATCTTATGTCTACTAATTTTTGCGAAAAATATTTTCTGGTTAATCAAACCTACTCCATAGATACTCATAGTTGCGCTCCTATTGAGAACATTTAGTTCTGCAATAAAATTTGACATAGAGAAATTTCATGAAAAAAAAAATTAATTTTAACTTTGGTTCAGGTCAAATCTTTCTCTAGTTTGAAGATCTCCAACATAAAGAACATTTAGTTCAAAAATAAAATAGGATGTACCACAAAATGAAAAGAGACACAAACCAGGGGAACAAATGTGATTCACCAAGAGACGAACAAATGTGAGAGACATATGTGATGTGAACACGAGAGAGACGTGCTAACGCCAAACGACAAGAAATGTGCAAAGTGAATCAGAAAAAACAAGAAACGTGTAGTACGAACACAAGACAAAGAGAAATGTATGTTTTTCTTTGAGTTTTCTAACTTCTAAACGAAAAGGACGGGACAATGTCTTCTAACTTACTTTTAGGGTTTTAAATTTTGAATGAAACGACGAGATCCAACATGTTTTGTTTTTTCTTCAAAAATTACAATGAACACGTGAACTCGCATCAGACTTGTGAGTCTATCCGATTTGACTGAGTCTACGAAAATGAATACGAGTGCGCGTCAACTCATTTTGGCATCCTAGACTCATAAGCTCTAGAAGTCTATGAGTTGACCTACAAGCCTGACAATGTAACCATGTTGTAATCTTTTTTGTATTGATAGTTGATATCCATGTACACATACAATTTGTGGATTGCATATGAGAAGTCCCCAAATGGATGTGATATAATATGAAAATGTGTTTTTACATAGTGAAATTTTTTATATTATAAATCAATTTTGTAAGAGTTGAGTTAAGTTTGATAAAAAAACCTAAAATAATATCAAAGTTCATTCAATATCCGTTGAACCACTCATCATAAGATAACTTTAGGTCACATTCAAAATGTTGAATCCTATAGACGTATGTAAGACAATGTATTCATATGACCCGCACTAAATCTAATATGATTTAAAAATGTGTTTATAATTGACGAATAGTCATCATTTTATAAATAATATTTTAAAATTGAGTTAGTTTCCATGCAAATTTTCTAAAAGCATATACATTATAGAAGTGGAGCTCCTCTAACTAATAATCACTAGAATATTATTCAAACTTCCAATCACCATCCCATATTACGAGGAGTACTAGAAACATTATATTTTCAACACTTTTTAACATTCATTTTTTTTTTTTAAGATGCTAAAATGGAATATATTACCAAATCAAAATGTTCTTCCTAACACAAGACGTACTAAGGAAGAACAAGAGAGTCATTACAATATGTACGATCTAAAAAACGAAAGCACCAAAGAAAAGCATTTATTATTAAAAGAGAGTATTCCTAACTCTTTACATTATACTACTATGAAAATAAAAGCATTTATTTAATTCGAGAACACATCAATCTATCTGAATTTCCTTTACATAAAAATGAAATAACAAACTCTTCGAGTCAAATGAAAACCACATAGGAGTTCACCAAAACATAAAAAACACTAGGATGCTTATTTAGTAGGCTAAATTAATTTAATGGTCCCTCAACTAATTCTCAGTTTTCATTTTGGTCTCATAAGTCTTAAAATCATCATTTTGATCCTTCAACGTTCGCTCCGATATTCAAAAAAATCATTGGTTGTTAGCTTTAACTCTAAATGTCTACGGTGGATCAACCTTAAAAGTGGTCCACCATAAATCCTATTAATTATTTTAATTAAAACGGTTTGAATTTATGTCGAAAGGAAAATGATTCGCTGAAATTGTACTATTGAACAAAGTTTACTAATATGTTCCCCTTAAAAAATCTTTTCGTATACGCTCGTGTACTATGGAGGACCATTTAGGCTCTTTAAAGAAGAAAAAAAGTTTTATGTTATGCTTAATCTTTAGATCACACTTAAAATAACTATACGAGTCCTTTGAAACTATAATCTATTTGTTAGTTTAGAGTCTTTTTTAGAAAGTTTCCAATTGTTTTAGTCGAGTTTGTGTAAAGAAATCAATGATGAAGAACAATGTCTTGAAACATGTCAAATCATCTAAACCAGACAACTTTGTGGTCGTACTATACTTTCTTACAAGATACATCAAGTGCTCCAAGGGCACTTGTTTAGAAGTCTAAAGTGGATTTTTTTTTTTTTAAAAAAAAAAAATTGTGTATTCATGACATTGAAAGAACAAAAAGTAATCTTTTTCATCTAAAATTTATCAATCATTTGTATTTCTATTTTTATATCCTTAACAAGTGTCTTTATCTTATTATAGTAAAAATGATTATTGTTGAGAATAAAAGGGTTATATCCTTTCTTTCAAAAATAAGGATTATATCCTCCAAGAAAAAGTCTAAATATCTTTGAAGATTTCAAATTTTAATATATTTTAGACATAAAATAAGATATCATTAGAGTTTATAATTTATATTTCTGCTTAAAATATAGGTAGGATTTGTTTTTTTTAATTAAATATATGTTTTAGAAATATGTTTTGTATTACAATATATGTATATGTCCATGAATAAAATTTTGAAGAGACTTCTCCACTAAAAAACGAGTTGTCCACATAAATATATATCTCATATAATTTCTATAATACAAGTGAAAAAAACTCCATCATTGTTATTATCAGAGTCAAGGTTCATACTTGGATTTGTGAAGAAGAAGAAGAACCAACAAACAATAACTATATTTTAATGTGTTACATGAAGATGTAGGACTTATAACTAATAATCAATGGCTACGTGTTATGCATGACTTATAACCAACAACCAATGGCTACTTCTTCATTACATGAAGCAACTTCATGAAGATGTAGATAAACAACCAACAGCCCAAAACATGTGCATGTAATACATGAAGATGCAAATGAACATCGCCAATGACTTACGACCTACATACTTATGTGTTATATGAAACATATCATACCCATGTTTCACTTGAAGATATGGAAAGAGAACAACAAAGAAGGTTTTCAACTTGAATCTCTTATTGAATGCACAAAAGATATTCAGGTCAAAGAGGAGTGTTGAGAATACAATGGTTAAATATCTTTCTTTTTTTTTAAGATTTTAATATATTTTAAACTTTAGAATATCTTATATGTTAAATGTCTTTCTTTCTTTTTTTTAATTTTCACTCGATTTAGTCACGTATAGAATCTCACGATAGATAACATTCAACTATGATATGACTTGTGGATCATAATTAATAACCATCATAATATGATGATGTCAAAAACAACTCACATATTCAACTCAACAACCAATATCACCCCCTAAAAAATTAATCAAGCATTCTCGATATCATGGAAATCTAGTAAAAATCCTATCAAGTTTTGATCATACTACCCTCCCCACTTTGTACAACTCAATCTTGAAACATAAAAATTCGGCAGCCTGAAGTTTGGCCTTACTTCTTTTTGAAGGTGACCATACAGAAAAACGCAATTGCGCGGCCAATTACACCCATAAGAATGAGAATGGATATGCAGAGACTCCAATCATGAAGATTATAACCGCTTTTTAAAAGTGAACCGCAACGAGTTATGAGCCACACTCCTTGATACCTACAGTATAGAAGTAATGAATAAAATCATGTTCCGTATTCAGATTCAAATATGTCTTGGATAGCAAGAAGTTCTAATATGTCTTGGATAGCAAGAAGTTCTAATATGTCTTGGAGTTTTAAAATTTTACTAGAATAAGAAACTCTTAAAAAAGGTAGTATAAACCAAAATATATAAACATAGTTTTACTTCAAGATATTTAAGCAAATACACAAATTTATAGTTTAAGGTCATGTTTGAATGAACAACTTAATTAAGCGTTTATGCTATAAGTGCTTAACATTTAAGTGCCTACGTAAGTTATTTCTATGACAAAAGATGAAATAAAGTCAAACTATTTTTATATAAGCTATAAGTTGTTTTCATAAGCTATCATGGAGAGTTTATAGCAATAAACTGAAAATAACTTATGAGCATCATAAGCTGTTTTCCGTTTGCTCCACAAACAGTCTCATAAGTGCTTATGCTAGTATATAAGCTCAAATAAGTCAATCTAAACATATCGTGAATAATCTTTGACATATTATACCTTTCAGCATTTGCAATGACCAATGCTTGTAAAGCCCACTTAGAGTAGCATAAATTAGCTATAGCCTTTAAAATTTTACCATCCTTTTGTTGTGTTGCAATGAGAGTCGAAACAACTGGAAGAAGTACTGACCACTGCAAGATACAGAATCGTGTTAGAGGAGAAATGAAAATAGAAAACATGAGTGGGAATAAATTACTGCTGTGGAATTGGTGATTTTTGTTTTTTGCATCTAGGACTCACCAGCTGCGCTGCGCCAGGTTCAAAAACTATGGATAATGCATATGCTATGCCAGTTACACAGTATACAAGACAGAGCAGCACAATATAGTTATCTGTGAAAGTAGATCTTGGATTGGTTAAGAAATAGAACATAGATAGGTACACCACAGGTTTGATCACTGTATTAAAATGATCCATCGTGTCTTTCGAGAGAAAATAAGCTAAGCTGCTCATGCCAGAATCACTCTCCCTCCAGTAGTGCAGTTTATCCAGAGAAAATGATCTCAAGGCCGCTATTTTGCATAGAAGAGCTGAAATTGATAACAACATATAAGAACAAAGAACTCCTCGTATGAATTGTGAGTAGAGCAGAGTAAACTATTTGCAATGATATTTATGCAACTTACATACAGCAATCACCGTATAGGTGTAACCAGATGCACCAAATGTTTGATCACTCGATTTGGTAATTGATCCTAAGCAGGCTCCAGCAAGTAGCAAAATAAGATAATCTACGGCCTGGATCCGGGCTTCTCGTAATCGCTGCTTCCCAACCCTGAAACAACATTGGTTAGGAGTGAGACTAGCAAAAGAAAATGCAGCGATCTTGAGAGTGAATCTTCCAAGTTCGCAAAAATCCAAGATCTTTAAATGACTTACCGTATAAGAAAGTACTTATATTGCTTGAATACACCAGGAGTTTTCCGGTTGGATAAATCCTTGGATTTTAAAAAATTAAGTCTTATCTTTTCCCCTCGCAGTTCCACATTGCTTCTTACGTCATTCCATAATTCTCCGGCAAACGTCTTTCCCACTTCCCCCAAGTCATTAGCTGAATTTACACTCTGCGGTATACCAAACTGTGCTGCATGCTGTCTCATATCAAGAGGTATTGGATATTCATTATAAAGCATCCATTTAACTGGAAGATCTTGATAAGTGAGGCCTGAGCTTCCACCAGGTGCTGCAATGCCCTCCAAAATGTCAATATAGTAATCTGGAGGGTTGATCCTCTCCGGAACATTGATCCCGAGACCTGAAAAGTATTCTTCAACTTTCTTGGCAGATCCGTGATAGACCATGAGACCACCTTTACCCAGAAGTATCAAGTCATCAAACATGTTGAACAAAGCATAGCTGAAGCAGAAAACTCAATCATTAATAAATCAAAGTGAACATAATTTTTTTGTTAACAAATCTAAATTAAAGCGTGATGTATGATATCAATCTCCAAAATGGCTTCTGTTATGGATAACGAACAAGGAGCATTTGAAAAGAAATGTATACTGTAATCAGATGTATATTTTTTTAACACTAACTTTTTCAAAGCAAAACGAGAAATAATTTGTACTATAATAAGGTGCATACGAGTTTACAACATGAAAAATCATCTAAAACCTAAAGAGCAAACAAATGTAGTCATTTTGTAATAAGTAATAATACAATATATTCACATAACATTCTCCTAAGGAAGTAAGGAACGGTATTAATAATAGCATTCAATTATTTTATAAGTAACTGGAGTTGTTAGGTTAATTAAGTTTCATTCTTCTTATATTTTTCTTTCAGTTCATTTGAGGAAACTTTCTTAGTCTTGCTTTGTATTAGTCAGATTCTTTTTTTCTTTTTTTCAAGGATTGTATTAGTCAGATAGACTTAGGTTTATGAATCTTAAGGTAACAAATCATATTTAATCTTATTTGTGTCTTTGATAGGTTTAGGAACAGTTCTAATAGAAATAGGGCCAAAGTTTGATTCCTTGAAGGACAAGTTAGAGAATCCTTGTGAGATGCTTTGTTTCATGATAAGAATAAAATAAATTTTTAGTACAGCAAATAGTAACAGAAAAGAAAATAGCATAAAAAGCAAGAGTTAAATTTACCTTGGTTGATGAACCACCATGCAAATGTTCACTCCCTCAAGAGCTTCACGTCTTAGTGCTCTTAGAAGGAGCTGAGATGATGCACTATCCAGGCCAGATGTTGGTTCATCTAGCATCAAAAGCGAAGGTTCCATAACCATTTCCAGTCCAACATTTACCCGCTTCCTTTGGCCTCCAGAGACCCCTCGCTTTTCCACGGTTCCAACCACGGAATTCCTCACAGATTGAAGCCCCAAAAATTCAATAACTCTTTCAACAACCAAAACTTTTTCTGGTTTCGACAAATCAGCTGATAGCCTTTAACAATTTAATTTGAATAAACACAAACACAAGCATACAAAAGTAAGTGTGGGAACTTGAGTGAAGGCGCTTAAAATGATTTTGAAAATACTGCAGGTAAAATGTCAAACAACATAATATACCTGCACTGTGCACTGAACCAGAGATTTTCTTCCACAGTCAAGTTTCCATGAACTACATCATCTTGTGGCACAAAGCCAATAATTTTCTTGAAGGAGTGAATTGATTCATTCCTTCCATTTATCAGAATTGAACCAGTAACCAAGCATCCAAATGCTTTTCCAGCTAGAGCTGAAAGAAATGTTGTCTTGCCAGCCCCTGACGGGCCCATGATAGCGGTGATACGACCAGGTTTGATTTTCCCGGTAACATTTCTCAATATATGTTTGTTTTGAGCTTTAAGTGTGAGAGTCAGATCTCTGAATGAAATCTCAATAAAAGGCCTCTTACTTTTCTCAGTATTTGTCGCCATTTTTAGTACTCCTGAGAAGGTAAGGTTCTTGTTTTCTTGTTGCTGAGCCTTCTCTTTTTCAAGCTGAGCATATGCATACTTAAAAATTTGTGTGTTAGTTTGTGGCTGTTTTTCCTTTGTAGCACTTTTATGTCTAGTTTCTTTTCCTGTATTTGGATTATTGTTAACATACGGGTCATTTTCGATTTCATGCATCATGTGCATTAGTCCACTTGGATTTTTCCCCTTTTCAGTTGGCACTGCAGATGAACTTGCAACCATGTTTGAAGGTTGTGAATGCGGCAACAATTCAACATCTGTTTCAGAAGTCTCTTGATTCAAAATTTTAACTTTTTCAAGATTTTCTTCGTCCTTTTTACGAGAGAACTTGCGTGATAATTGAGCTTGCAACCCAGTTGCACCTTTCTTAGCAGCATCTTTTGCAACTTTCCATCTTTGGTGTGCATTTGCAGTTTTCCTTGCACTTCTAGCTGCTGATTCTCTTGATTTTGCCACTCTCCTTTCCCTAGTAGTTAGAACTTGGTCAGAACAGTTGTAAATAATGAGTAGCAAAGTACTCAAAGCAGCCTGCATAAGCAGTTAAAGAGTGTTAACTTTCTACCAACTTTGTCTCTCTCCTTCTGTGCGCGTGTGTGCGCACGTCGACCATTAAGCATCTATGTTTCTCGATGTGACATGGTACTAAGCATAGACCATTAATCTTAGATCATATTTGCACATGAAGTAAAAACTATTTAAAAATTAAAAAACAAGAACCATGAAATATGATAACTTACAATGAGCATAACTCCATATGCATGCATGTTTTGGGTTGCTGTGTTTGAATTACATGAACTCAGCTTGAAACATCCTACGAGCGATAATCAGTAAACGGTCATATGCACTTTGAATATATACAGTCAATAATTGATTTGTAAATCTGAGATCTAACACAGATATATTGCTGCAAGTATTCATCATTCGATATCTTACTTTTCTCAGATGTGGAACCCGTCCTGCAGTAATGCCTGAAATTTCATGCGAAAATGTTAAGAAAATTCCTACGAATGAATGAAAGGCACAATAATTTATTTTAAAAATCCTCAAAAGCAAGTAAAAAAAAGTATAACAAGTATACTAAAAAGTTTGGTAGTTCATAAAGTGCAAGCAAGTGTTGGAGCAAAATAATACCCACTACTGCACGGAAATTTCGTGGTGGTTGTTGGACAATAAGATCCAGCTGAGCAAAATGTTTCACCACTGCTACTAAAATCAGACCAAACATTTGCTCCTCCGCATGTATGATTTGGCTGCTTGGGAGGTAGTTGATAAAGATATCTGCAGAAATATATCCATAGATTAGTTCAATACAGACAGAATGCAAGCAACATCTTGAGAAAACAAAACTTAGCGTCAGAATTATAACTCACGGTTCACATACGCCAGTCGTTTTATTGAGTGTAGCAATGGGGCAATATGAGCCTAGAGGGCATGCTTCAAGAACAATATTTCCAATTCCCAAAAGAGATAAAAGAATCAGAGACAGCTTTTCCATAAATGTCGATAATCATTATTGTTATTACATACAATGTTATTATGCTTCACTACTAAAGATAAAAAACAATTAGCACATTATCTTATAGAAGCTGTCTTTAGTCATCAATAATGAAGAAAGAAATCAAGAATTCTGAGCATTGTTGTCATTATACTTACGTATCATGCATGTGATACCGTGAGGACAAAAGAAGCCTTCACAACATGCTCGACAGTTTGAAGTTCTAGCCGGCATCTCCTTTGAATCTTTAAGGTCAACCTTCTGGCTTGAGGGAACACGACATGCCCATCCAGGCTCACAACCAGAAACCCATGAGGTTAAATTACAGTTCTTGTTAGGCTTTAAATAATTGGCACTTGAAGATTTCTCCATTAAACTATTTAAGTAAAACTTCACTTCTGCGGCTGTACACAAGCGGTTTGAAATATCTCCTGTCATCAGAAACCAAAGCATAAGAAGAATTGTGCATGCAACACGTTTATGGTAGAGAACAGAAATTCAAATATTGCTCATTTCACTTATTTAGTGATCTTGGTTTTAGAAAAGACAAATGTTGAATCGTTCTGTAGAACCCAGGTTCGAATTATGGCTGGAACAATCCTTAGCCAAGCTTGACTTACCTTCCGGCTGAACTCCGGATGACCAAGGGCCTCTTCCCCTGGAACCGGAGGGTTACGACAAAAAAGTTGTTTTCATAAGATGAAATGGAAGATAAAGGGCACTATAGTGGCAGGAGAATACAAACAACAAGCTAATAGGGGCCTTCTTTGAACTGTAAACCCTATAGCCACAGCATTAGCATTTTCTTGAAGTCATGATAGTACCAAAAGCCCTACTTGAGATTAGAAAAAAACTACAAACCTTATCCCTCGCAACTTAAATCCATATTAGTTTCAATATCTATCATCCTTATAGACCAATGAGCATGTACTAGTACTACATTCTAATAATTTCGGTTTCCTGATGTATGAACATGACTCTTTAAGATTTTTAACAAACAATGAGCATGTCTAATTTGCTTCTCAGAAACAGAATAAAAAAATCTAAAGCAAAAAAAATGTGCCTTGTTTGTTTCGATATATTTTCTAAGAAGCAGAAAGTAAAAGGATGCATGGTTTGTTTCTGAATGTCATAGTTCATACCTTTCGTCGTTTTAATGCAAGATGACAAGAAGTGCAAATCTGATGAAAAATTAAAGGCTTGATTCCAATCAGAATCCCTGAAACAATAAAATTACGTTTCACAGTTAAATCAATATCTATATCAGTATTATGAGATGGAATAGCTTTAAAACAAATTAGTATTGTTGTCCTATCATGTCCAAGTAATAAGTTCTAGTCACTAACGCAGAATTAAAATGCACCAGTCCGCAATTCACATAACACAATCCAACTTCCTTTTTTTCTTTAATCTTTTCATGAAACTAAATTGAAGGCCACAACTCATAAATTCAGTCATAATTAAATCTAAGGCCAGCAACTAATTCAAATGCGGAATAAGTATAATCTCTCACTAATTTCCTTATCAGTTAATATCATAAAGCGTCTTTTTTTAAGCTCATTCTAAATAAAACACCAAATTTGAAACACTATAAGAATAATTTCATGCTACTCACTTCAAAAAAAATCAATTTCATTTTTCATTGATTAAATGCACCCCATGTACAAAGTTAATGGATTAATCTTTTTTTTTAGTTATGAATTTCCATTCCATGCATTGACAAAACATTTGATTCTAAATCTAAATATATGTTTGGATTGTCTTAGTTGAAGTTATCTACTTTGAGAGAGCTTGTGGCCTGTTCATAAGATCACCAGGATGACTTATGGAAACAATTTGACTTTATTTTATCTTTAATCGTAGAAATAGCTTGTACATAAGCACTTATATGATTAACACTTAATTATGCAATTTACCCAAACAGGCCTAAATCTAATTATTATGACAAAGACCATCCAACATCCAAATTCCAAAAATTACAATGATTAAACCCACTAGTCTACTACATGCCTACCCATCATTGCTATAAAGTTATCAAATAAGAATGCATCCCAGCTCAGCTAAGAAATTTACCAAAGTGGCCAAACAAATTAATGGGAAAGAAAAAAACAAAGAAAGAAAGAAAAAAAAATGGACTTACGGATCTTTGACACAAAAATTGGAGTCTTTACTAATTTGTTGACTGAGAATTGAAGTCAAATTGGAAATTCTTGTATAAACAAGCTGAGTAATAAGAGGAAGTACAGCAGGGTTATCATAGTCATTCATTTCTTGACAATGCATCTTCTTCCCAAACAACAACAAGCTCAATGTCAAAACCAACCAAACAAGACATCTCCAACTACTAAACATGTTGGAAAATTTAATGAATGAAACAACAAAGGTTGTTGTGTACTTGTGTTGTGTTTGAAGTGTTTGATGTTTTTGATTTAAGGAAGACAGAACAGGACAATGAGAAGTGAAGTCAGTCTTAGTGGGACCCATCTATCGTGACACCACGTTCGTAGTCGTACAAGCTTAATAAAATTAATTAATTGACAACTATTATTTTGTTGTCTGAAAAGGATAGATAGACTTGAGTTAATACCATGGTCAACACTCAACAAAACATTTTTATTTTCGTTCTGTTTTAGATTTTTAACAAATGGTTCTGCTTTACTTTGATTTTATTTTAAATTGCCGTCGCGTCTTATATAGTTACATAACGTTATACCATTAAGACAAAAGTCACATGAAGTTTTTCTATGATTAATTTTTAACTTGCACTGCAAAAATTATTGCTAAATTAATGTCTGTTAACCTTTTTTTTTTTTGAAGAGGCTATAAAAAGAAAAAACTTATTTTTACTTATATAAGAAATATATTGTATTTTTGTGTGACGTTGTTCTTCTAATTTTACCCTTCAATTAATTAGTTTTTACCATTTTATCATTTTTCTTCTTGACGCTGACAGTAGTAGTAGTAATAATAATAATCCACAATAAAAAATTTAGAGGATTGTGTTAGATTGAACCATAAACTTGCTATAGAATAGTAAAGTTGTGTGTAGAAAAGATAGAATTGTTTCATAAAAACAAAAATAAAAAAGAAGAGATGGAGTTGATCTCAAGTAGGATCCGATAACATTAGAGTTGAGTTCACTAACTATAATTTCTCAATCCCTCTCCTCCATTGGCTATTGAAAGGATTTTTCCGTTAATATATCTAGGTTGAAGAGAAATGTTAAGAACGCTCTCTTATTAACATTCTCTTTGACACAACTTTCTTATTGGTGAAACTTACGGGTCTCCCTACTTTATGTGAGATATATCTTTAAAGTGTTGTACCCACATAGATTTCATCAATAAAAATGTAAGTATTAAAGAAAGTTTTAGAAAAAGTGTTTATAACACTCCTCATAGGCTGAAATGCACTATCAGAAAGACACTTCTCGGTGTTTGTTTTGAGAGGTCTAGGAAAATATAAGGGGTGTATAGATAAATTATCTTCTTTACTAACAAGGAAAAAACAACTGCCCATCTAATGGCTAATATGACCCAATAATACTTGGAAAATTGCTCTCAAACATTTTAAAACCACTTATTTATCTCCAACATGTTAATTGTCGTTCGCTTGTCTACGATAATTAATTATTGTTTGCTTGATACGACAATTAATTGTCATTGCAAATTTTAATTTATTTTTCCAACGGCACTTAAGTACCACCGTTCATACCTTGATTTTTTTTTTTGAGGAAACCTTAAAAAATATTTAAAATGTACTTTAATAGACAAAAAAATACGATATTTAGGTCATACAATTACTTATAAGATACATAAATAGTGGGGGAAAATCAAAAGTAATAATAAAATTTTTGTGGTTATCATCTCTTCATGTTCGAGAACTTTTGTTGTTACGACTAGTTTAAATAGAATACGACATTTGATGACAAAGGTAAAAGTATGGAACATCAAAAACAAAAAACTCATATTTCCCCTTTCATTGCTATTATGGGTAGAAGATAAAAAGTGGTAGATCCCAAAGGTGTGTATATATTATGCAATTAAAAAATTCCATAATTATCTATTTCCTTATACTTCATAATCATACAACATATCAATCTATCTATATATCTTTGTCATAGAACCTTGAGCTGTTTTTAGACTTCCATTGTGTTGATGTGGCACATTTAAAATAGCTATACACCCTCTCTTAGCAAAAAGAAAAAAAGCTTATTTGATTCAATGGTCCCCTAAAGAATTTCAAGTTTTCATTTTGGTCCCATAATTAATAAAACGTATGTTTAAGTCCCTCATTTTTTCCTCCGTTTGCCAAGTAAATCCATGGGTGTTAAGTTTAACCCCAAATGTCTATGGTGGACCAATCTTAAGAGTGGTCCACCATAGACTGTTGGAACAAAATATGTTTAACATTACCCTTTAGAGTTTTGATGATAACAAGGTATTAAAAATTGTCAATTGGATATGTTAATATTTGTTCAAAGTGTACAGGACCATAGACAAAAAATTTGATATCTTTATAAGGTTCTGGAAGAACAAAAGAGAGTAAAGGAATCAACAAAAAGGAAGCTTGAAGCATCTGAAGAAAAATGCATCTGAAGTATAAGTGCTCCTGAAGTGATGACGTCATCAGAAGCAAGTTCGTCAGAAGCAAGATCACCAGAAGCTGAAGTTCATCAGGAGATGAGAGACTTAAAGCTTCAAAGGCTGTTCATTGGATTTTATCTCGTCCAGCATTGCAGAAGACTAAAAGAGTGTAGCAATGGTAGTTGTGAAAGAATTTGAAAGCATTGGATGCTTGTTCTCACAAGAGCGTTGACAAAGGACAATTGTACGAACTGTACAACCACTTCCTCCACTACTCTGTTCGTGTCTCTGCAACAAGACAAGAATAACAGTTATGCATGCAATAATGTTCCTTCAAACTAGGAAGACATTTGAAATTGATCCTTCGTAGGACAATAACCATATCAGGCAAAAGATCATTGGTGATTTTGATCAAGTTTCGAACGACTCTTTAATGTGCTGACAATTTTCCAACGTATCTTTCACACCTCTATATAAAGGAGTGAAGACATACTAGTTGGGTATGCAGACACACACAAAATCAAGATTTATACAACAATTCACAAAGTGCCAAACTCTGTTATTGTTCTGCATCTAAAGTCACTTAGAATTTCTTATCAAAGTTCATATCTTAGAAATTCTAGAGTCTTAAGAGTCTGTATCTGATTTGTATTGTGAACACCACTGATTGTATATCAAGTGGTCAAACTCAAACAAACTTCTTTGTAATTCTGTTTGATTAGAAGTCTCTTGCTTGTGTGCTTGAGCAATAGAAGTCTCTTGCAGTTGTACTTGAGCATTGGAAGTCTCTTGACTGTGTTCAGGAGCATAGAAAATCTCTTGCAGTTGTGCTTGAGTAATTTGAAGTCTCGTGCTAGTTGTAGCATTGAGCAGTTGTAATCAGATATTACATTCTTAGTGAACTCTCCTTGGAAGTGCAAGGGGGACATGACTATTTCCGGTTTGTGGAAGGAACCTGTATAATTGCTTTGTGTCTTTCTTCTCTCTCTCTGTTTTATCCGCTGCATTTAGATTATGATTATCACTTCAGAAGTTGAACTCTATCTGCTTCTAATCATTGATTTCAGTAGGAGAAAACAAAGAAAAAGCAAACACGATTCAAACCCCCTTCTTGTGTTTTTCTCACCTTCATAGACCTTATTAAATTTTTTAATTTAAACTGTTTGATCTGTTTTTTAAAAGGATGACCATTGGATTACGCAAGTGTATTTTATCTTACGATGAGTCAACAACACCTAATTATTTCCCCCTTTCTTCATCTTCTCCCCTCAACTTCTTTATCATCTTGATATCATCTTCACCAACATTCATAAACAAACAAAAATCCAGAAAAACCATAAATCTTCATCAACCAATTTTTCTTCCCTTTCTTCATCTTCTTCATCATTCTATTTAGCTTCTTCCATATCCTCATCTCTGAAATTAAAAAGTGAAACAACATAACCTTAAGCTTTACAAAATATGAAGTTTGGGTCAACAATATGTTTATGCCCTTTCTTAAGTTGAGTAACAAAGACACGTCCTCTTGTAATTGCACAATTCTTTAGCTCAAGCAAAGGGGTCTAGGTTTCATTAACAGGGGAAGTATATACATTCTTACCAGTGCCACTATCAACGATGACCTTTTTAGTTTCCCTACAACTTAAAGAATCAACATGTTGTTCTTCCTATAGATGAACTGGTGAAATACAGCCTCGAATGAGAAACCAATTTCCTGATTGCCCTGAAAAAATCTGAACCTGGTTCTTCTCTTGTTCCATACAAACCCTTTCTTGATCCAACATCATTTTCCACTCCTTCAAACATATATACTCATCAAGCATCTCACCTAAACTCATTAAGCTTTTCGACATCTAAAAATTAACCAAACCAAAAACAAACAAATAAATATATAAATAAAGATCCAAACTTTACCAAAAACAAAATAACCCATTTGATTAAATCGAAATAAAAACAAAAAACAATGAAAAGGGTTTGTAACAAACTGAAAAGGGTATCAAGAAAACGACCCATTTCAAAAAATTGAATGAAAACAAAAATTAGCAAAAAGGGGCTGTAAAATAGGAAAAAGGTTCGTGAAATTTTATTTTGGTGTTGTGAATGGTGATTAATGATGATGAAATTTGATGTTGGATTTGGTTAGAAGAGAAGAGAAGCTTGTGCTGTTGGATTCAAATGGGAAGGATGAAGAGGAGAAGGGATTTGAATGGGAGAGAAGAGGATGAAAGAACTCTAATTTATGGGTTTCTAAAAAAACTTGCCTTTTAGACTTGCCACGTGGGAAAAAACTAACAGAAGTTAAAGTTTTGACTGAAGGGATTTATTTGGCAAACGGAGGAAAAACTGAGGGACTAAAGCGTGAATTTTATTAATTGTAGGACCAAAATGAAAACTTGAAATTATTTAGGGGACCAATAGATCAAATAAGCCATGAAAAAAACATGTCATTCATTCTTATTTAGTTGGTGTCTTTTTATATTCTTTAGTTAAGTGTGTATGATGCTATTCAATTACATTAACGTGAGATTTTAATTCATGTATTGTGTATGCTCATTTGCTTCCTTCACATTGTAACTCCCAATTAACTATTTTAGAATATGTATCATTATCCCAAGTAAAAATGGTGAGTGTTGTTGTACTAATGAAATGTGAAACGCTACACCCCTTTTAATATTTTGCATATTTCTTATTAGCCTTTCAATTCAACAATAATGCAAAACGGCTGAGTGAATTAATAGTTATGTATATATATATACCTTATGTACAAGACCTCTACATATGAGCATGTAGAACTTCAACCAAGGGGGTTGTGCGTATTGCAGGAGAAAAATTGTTGTTTGTGATCTCACTATGTGCCTTCTTTTCTTTGGATTCAACAAGTGAAACTTTTGCAATTTTAGCTTATACTTTTAATTTAAATTCGATTCAAGCCATTCACAATATTGCCTTTGCTTCCAGAATTTTTTTCTTATGTGGTGTGATCAGTATTTATATTTTGTGTATTTTCTATGTTGATTAAGCTGCCGTTTTCAAGGGAGTGCAAATGGAGTGGTAGATCACATCTTATAAAGTGTATGGGAGGATCATATATTGTGTTTGAACAAAAGCTAAATGTTAGGAATGGAGGCAAGATCGTGGAGATTACGTACGTATGAGTTTTGGGTGGTATTGGTATTTATGATTTTTTTTGAATGATCATAGTGATATGATGTTTTATGATGTAACTTTTTTGGTATGTAAATTTAAAGTGGCACCACTGATGATGCAAAACACTATAATGTTAATGAAAATTCTCGCAAAAAAATAACATTGATTAGGCCATAAACATTGCTAAGCTGTTTCATTTTTATATCTTTGGCAAAATGCTCCAATAGAACGTTTTGGTGGTTTCATGAAAATGATTCTTGCGTTTTGGGCGCTTTTTTTAAGTTAAAAGTCATTGAGATATTTTTCTCTCTCTAAATCTATGGTTTAAAATACAATCAAATGTAATTCTCACAAAAATACAATAAAATGTATTGTATGATACTTACGATGTGTATATCAAAAATTTGAACAAATATACATCATTCGAAACTCATTATTTGAAATTATTGTTAAAATTAAAAAAATAAATAAAGATGAAGTACATTTAAAATTAATTTAATGTGGTAGTTAGAAATTATTATTAAAAAAATTAGAAAAATATAATTAAGATTGATACTTTTTTTTACTAAATTATATAATTAGTAAAAAAAAAGTATCAATCTCAAGAGTCGGATAGGAAATAAGGCTAAATTATATAAAAATTATGTGCATAATTAGTAAAAAAAAGGTATCAATCTCAAGAGTCGTATAGGAAATAAGGCTAAATTATATAAAAATTATGTGCAAATAATAGAAAAGTAAAGTTTTAAAAATTACAAGAGTCGTATAGTAAAAAGGCTGCAAAAACTATAAACATCAACAAACCTTACTATCAAGACAACTAAGAGGATTGATCCACTAATAGTTCAAAGTGTAACAGAAGCTTTTATTTTTAGTTCTATCGACAATCAAATTGATCAACTGTGTATGCCGAGAAGATGATACTTTATGCTCAAAAAGCCAATTGTTGTCATCTATCCACATAATTCATGCATAAGCCAACCAAATGACTTGGAAACATTCTCAAGAGTACTCCTTTCTAAAAGAACGAAAAATATAAAATATATGCAGTAAAATTTGAAATCGATTGAAAGATGTTGTATGATTATAATTTTATAATAAACAATAATTTATCTCTTCAAATTAATTTATTAAATATTATAGAATATAACAAAAATAGATATAATCATTTATAAACTAATATGGATTTCCTTGCTCCTAAAAAATATTTTTTTTGATTTTTTTTTGATAAATTTTCTATTATAAATTAATATTAAAAATAGTCAAAACATGTTCAATCACTATGCTAAGATATTATTATTTTGTTTGTAAAAATATTTTAATCGAACCCGTGCATCGCACGGGTAAAATGTCTAGTGTTCTATAAAGACAGGGCCGTCTATGTGAAAATGGAGACCCAACACTCATAGTAAAAATAGATCCTTAATAAAACACACATTTTTTTTAAAAGAGAAGAAAAAAAGTTTATGATGTTTGTTCTTAGAGATTCGTTATTTTATATGACAAGCATGGGCCAAAAATTACAAAAAATATTCTAAAAAATAAAAAAAAATTACAAAAAGTTTTCTAAAAAAATAAGAAAAAAAGTTTTATTATGTTTTTATTTAAAAATATATAATCCAATAGGTTGATGAAAGTACAAAATTTAAGGGAGAAAAGAGTATTGAGGACATATATACCTCAAATCCATGATAAATTAGGCCCTATCACGTTAAAAAAAATTAATTAAAGAAAAAAAAGAATGCAACTTTGCACTTAGTTAAACCCATGACAACTCAAATGGCAACACACATGTCTACCACCAGGTCATCTTCATAGTTCTGAAAGCATTCATGGGTTACTACTATATATCCGATTTTTCCATGTATTATACAAATAAAAAAAAATTGGACCTCAAAATTTGGGAGACCTGCCTTGTTTGCACCTCCTAAAAAACGAGCCCGTATAAAGACAAACAACATACAGTAATAAAACCTTTGACAAGTTCATCACATCCATTTATGACATGTAAAAAGAAAAGGCAACTCTAGACCAACACAAATCTCTCTCTCTTAGGAAGTTCCACAACCTTTGTTCACCACAGTCTTTACTAGAGTTGTATGTTGTAATTGAATCTCATCCAAATCACAACTTTAAAAATAAGCTGATATCAAACTCTCAACGTAGACTTTTGAGTCAAACGAACCACTCATATTTTGAAACTTCAGTAAATTAAAAATAAGTTTATTAAAATCATAAACAAACAACTCCAATTTCAAACACTTTTGAAAAGGCAAAAGCACTTGGTCATCCTCATAAATTATTAAGTCTTAAAACAGAGATCAAAGTTCAATCTAACATGTTAGAAACACTTAATAACTTAGTCTATGACTCTTTAAATCATGAAGGAATTTGGAAATAAAGAGTCACATACTAAGTTATTAAGTGTTTCTTCCGTCAAAAAAAAAAGTTATTAAGTGTTTCTAACATAGTAGATTGAACTTTTGATCCCTGTTTTAAGACTTTATAAATTCCATGTAACTTAAATGTTAAATTAATAAAAGACAATCTAAAAAACGTGCATCAAATTTATGAATTATAATCATGCGGATGATTAGACAATGCAAATAAAACTTAGATTAAAAAAAAAGACTAAAATGCCATTTTTGTCCTTTAATTTATTTTGAAAGTACTGTTTGGTCTATTAGCTTGAAATTCGATCAATTTGGTCCCTTAATTTTAAAGTCAGTCAATTCAATCTCTTAATTTATGTTAGTTAATGCAATTTGTTTCTTTAACTTATGTAATTTAGTAGTACAATTTAGTTCATCAATAAATGGATATGATTTTCCTTCAAAAAATAAATGGATATGTTTTATATATATTTTCTTAAGTTAAGGGTCTAAAATGCATGCAATTTAAGGGATGAAATTGGGTTGTTTAAAAATTAATGCACCAAATGAACTTTTAAAATAAATCAACGGACTAAATTAATAAAATAAATTAAAGGACTAAATTAATCGATTTTAAAGTTAAAAGACCAAGCTGAATTTTTTAAAATAAATTAAAGAACAAAGTGCCTTTTTTTTTTGGTTACGACCAAAGTGTTATTTAAGGGAAACAAAACTTAGCATGCATGGTCGTAATGATGATGACATTAACATCAACTTGAAAATGTGGCATGCCTATATCTAATAATTCAATTCAATGCCTGTATCCCAAAAGATTAAAGCATTCCATGCTCTTTTTTAGATAGAAACATTCCATATTTCTTGTATGTAGATTGGCATATACTACCATAATATTAAAATATTTATTAAATGCATAATAGATAGTTAATTTTTTTAAAATATTTTTGCATTAATGCAAGAAAAAGGTAAGACAGAAATGAGGTACATGAGTAAACTTTATTTTTTTTTCAGGTAATCTAGTGGTTAAAAATTCATCATTAAATCCTTCAAAAAAAATCATCATTAAAGTGAATAAATGAGAAAATTAAGGACAAATAAAGTTTCTTCATGTACATGAAAGAAACAAAGTTTATCTGATAAAAAAAAAAATAAAGTTTAAGCTTTACCATTTAGTAATATTTTTTGGGCAAAACTTAGGTACAATTTCTTAGGTGCTTTTCGTATGGTTTTTAACTAAAAATATAACTTTTTTTGGAGATAACAGACTTTGAAAGAATTATGAATTTAAGAAAATCATGGTGAATTTAGTAAAGAACCATACGAAAAGCACATAAAGAATTGTACCTAAGTTTTTCCATATTTTTTTTGGACAGAATTTAGTAATAAATTTAATTCATATAATTTATTTTAATATTTTATGCATGTTCAAACATTTAGTTATACTAATTTAAATAAACAAATCAAGTCAAAGACATTCATTTAAAAACTTAGAATACCCTGCGTTTTAAAGATTTAGGATACCTCCGCGCGTAACCACATAGACCAATTTTTTTTAGCCTTCTGAGACCTAATTTGATGACAAACTATTCTTAAGAGTTTTAACTTTATGTTATGTCCAAGACTGAATCTGAATACATATTGTCATTGGTTAATCTCAAAGATATTCGTATCATCTCATCTAAGCGATCTTGGGTTTTAGAATACCCCATTAAAAATAACTATTTTAACATTTTTATTGTTTACGGAACTGCAAGACAATTATATTTATTTTTAGGAATCTTTTTTTCTTCATGTTAACAAATAAAATTAACAACAGATTTAGGAAATCAAATGAACTTTTGATTTCTAAAATCTTTTCAAATATCTATGTAGCTAAATATGATTAAATATACGCGTAAAATAAATGTATGTTAATTAAGAATTTAATTTATGCAAATCTTTTTTTAAAAATAATTTATGTAAATGAATGTCGGCTCCTTTGGATAGGAGTTGACTCAAACACAAGATCGTGAGTTTAAATTTCACTATCAGAATTAAAATATCTTTTATGGATATCGCTCGTGAGCATTGAGATTTGTTCGTGAGTTTGAGCTCTGAAGTTCAACTCACCTAAAAAATTTAATTTATATGCACTGACGATGTAAAATTAATTATGGAGATATTTTATGAGCTATACTATATGGATATTTATGAAGATATTTTAGGAACTAATCTATAAAAGCAACATCTTGATTGCTCGAGAATTGAGTATCAAATACACCATTTTTAGAGACTCTCAATCTCTTTTTCATATGGTAAAGAAAGGCCACACAAATTGCACTTTCTTACTAAATGAAATTTGTGGTTTGCTCCAGAGTAGAGATTGGAATAGTATAATTTGATTTGGTCCTAGAGAGACAAATTGCTGTGTGCATATGCTTGCACGACTCTGTTCTATGTCACTTGTTTTTAGTTTAAGTAGATACGATAAAAATTCATCTCTAGAAGATAAATAAATGAGGTGTTTGGTGTTCGAATCCCAATCTTTATATATATATTATACAATATCTCTATCAACTAATTTAAATTCACGAAAACTACTTTTTATATCACTTTAGTTGATTTTGCTCATCCTTGTTTGCAATCTCTTTAAAATTTGGACAACAGTGGGGGTATTTTTCCCCAACCATCGAGTTAATAAAATTGGCCTCTTAAAAAAAATGGCACTATCATTCATTAATCAAACTCATTTTTAATAAACAAACTAACAATTCTTAGTTATAACAAACATTGAGAAAATCATAATTGATTTAGTTAAAAATCATACAATATAAAATATGATAACAAACATTATATATCATATCATTATCAGATTTCACTAATTTTGTGTTTTGTTGGTTACAAATTTCACTAATTTTTCTATTAGCTACAAAAATTATCGTTTCCTTCATCGTACGTATCATTCAATTCAAGTAAGCTCCTCTTCTCCTTTCCTTTCACACCTCTGTTCTTTTCATTCGCCAACCTCCATCTTTGCTTTTCGCACCCTTTCTCAGCAAAGTTCGTCTATCTCTTTCTTCACCCTTCTTCTTCCTTTTCCCATTATTCTTCTTTATCCAATTTTTAACTGATTATATTGAAATTTTCCTTTTTTTGGGATATTAATGTCGGTTTCAGCAAATGGGTTTAGGGTTTCGTTTATAAAAATTATTGCTTTGCATGTTGAATGTTGAAAATTTGATGCTTTTTAAGTGAAAAATCAAGGTTTTATTTTCATTGTGTTTGTTTATGCAATTTAACTTTGTAGTTTTGTTAATTTAATTCTAAGTAGCATTGTATTTGGTTTATTTGATTTAGGGCATAATTTCAATTTTCATGATCTGATTATTATTGTTGCTTTTCAAAGTTTCCACTTTTGAATGGTTTTGTTATATAAATGGTAAGTGTGACTATCAAGTTTTGTTCTTTTTCAGAAATTGAACTCTTTTGTGGCAAATTGGTAGAGAGAGAGAGAGAGAGAGAGAGAGAGAGAGAGAGAGAGAGAGAGAGAGAGAGAGAGAGAGAGAGAGAGTTAGCTGTGTTTTATAAGCTAATGATGACATCACATGACATGGATCCGGACGTTGTTCGATGGGGCCTACATCTTCTAGATGTTTGCACATTTCCACATGGTCGATCCCCAGGCGTCGTAACTCGGTGTGATCGTGATTTAAGTCAAGTTCAATATGTTAGGGAAGGCTTCTATGAGTATTCAAATGTTGAACATGATGAGGCTGTTGCACGTGCTTATCAAGAAGAATTATCACATCTTGATTCCATGGAATCTTCTGGGAGGATGAATTTCGAGAATGAGCAAGCGCGAGCATCCGTAGATGCGCAGGACTGGCTATCTTCTTCAAACAGGAGCTATAACTTTGGTACTAGAAACTTGGCAGTAGAAGTTATTTATTAGTTATTTTCGTATGTAAGAGGTTTTTTTTTAATACTTTTCGTGATATATAATCAACATGTAGGCGATGAATCTTACCAGAATCCCGTAGATGAGTCATGTCATATGAAAGGAGTGGAGGATTGTGGTCCAAGTGAAAGGGAAAATGATGAGCATGAAGTTGGAGTATTTGGTTCGTCTTCTAGGTCAGGAGAGATGCCTATCATTAGTGATGAAATGTGGCGTTCATTGGAAATATCGGATGAGTCTTCTCTTGATGGTGAAGTAGGCAAAAGATTAAACCAGATGGTTCCTATTCCTGTAAGTGTAACTTCAGTGCATCCACTTGTTCGTGTCTCTTCTTTGGATGATTTTGTATAGAATTCAGGCACAAAATTTGTATATGTGCATATGTGAATTATGAGTTTTAACCCACACGACAGAAGCTTGATAATTCAGTTTTATATACATTAAACTTAATTGATATATCATTATTAGTATAGTTTAGATGTGCAATTCTAATTTAAGTAATAACTCATGCTCTTATTTCTCTTGTCTGTGTTTTCAGCATGTTCCTAAAACCAACAAAAACATACCATCTGACGACGAAGAAGTATCAGACCATCAAAGGCTGCTGGACAGGTCTTACTTAATTTTATTTTTTGTCTGTTGGTTTGACTAGTCTCCTAGAAGAAGTTAATTAAATACTATACCACTATAAAAAGACAGACAAGCCCCATCTCCCCAAAAAATACAGCCATTTGGTGTTCTTATTTTTTTTTGTTGTAACATACAGGATTTTGTTGCCATAACCAAGAAGAGAGGCAAACTTACTGCAAAGGCTCACCTTTTATATCCTCTCCTTTAAGAAAATTATGAATTTGATTTGTGTATTGTAGTTATTTTAGAATAAGTATTCTCAAAGAGAAGTTAAAATGGGGTGACAAGGATAACACAACTTGAAAAGAAAAAAAAAAAGCAACAGAGGAAAGGAAAACTTAGAATGCAGCAATCCTGCTCAATTCCTTTTGCATACTAGAGATGATTGTTCCCTTAAATCATTGGGTAGAACCACAGAGTGGAGGGGCATACCTACCTAGTGCTCGTATCCTATTATATCCTATCTAGTACAGTTTTCATTTTTTTATCTAGAGAAGTGTAGGGGAATCACTTTGTGCCTCTCATTAGAAGGTTTCATGCAGTGCAATTGACTTACCAAATTAGTTTCTCAATAACTTAGTTAATTTCTTAATTACTTGGTGTCATGGTAGACAAGATCGCGATCTGCCTCGCAAAATCGCACGAGTCTACAATATTGAGTACCATCTGCGTGCTTGAGTAGGTGCAGCCAGAACCGGAAATTGTTGGGAACAGCCGGGATCGCTGCAAAAACGCGCGGAAGCGGTGAAATCGGCCGCGTCTCCTTGAAATTTCGGGTTCGCAGGTCGGTTCACGACCCTGTTTTCGTAAAAAATATAATAAATTCTTCGGAAACCCCAGCAAACATGTTTTTTTAACTGTTGTTGCTGTCACATGAAACAACTCTTTTCTTACCTATTATACCAAATAATTATTAATTAGTAGTTATATTGGAAACCTTTCCCATACACGACTAAGCAATAATTTATGTAAACTTCCCAATACACCCAGTCGGGAAACCTTCCCAATGTAATGATACACCAATATAGTTGTTTTTAGGTGTGATTTGCTACTGTTTTGAGTTTTAAAAGTGATTTGAAGTTTTTATTTTTATTTTTTATACTAAATTACGTAGTTTTATATGCATATGTATTAATCTATATGCATTACATATGAATTTCTGAATTTGGTAGGATCTTAAGACCCGTGTTGCGATCCCCCGATTCATGATCTTGTGACCCCTCCCGATCTTGCTTGGTGTCTTCTTGACTTAGTTTCTAAAGGAAATTTCCATACTAGCTGCCAAAACAAAATATATAGAAACCAAATTTTCTACGCCAAAACCCCTTCTTCTGAAGGTCTGCAGCACAAATCCCAACTAATAAGATGATCTCTTTTGGATCTCCTATCCCAACCCTGACCTAGGAAGTCATTGTAATCTTCTCTATCCTTTGACTGGATTCTTTTTGAATTATAAAGAGCGAGTGGGATGTGTTGGATGAAAAAGATTAAATAAGATGGATACAAGATTGTTCTATGTAGTTCTACTTCTTTTTATATTTTTTCTACATCTCTTTGCATGCAAGTTATAGAACACATTATGTCTTGTTTTTTTCTTTTATGTCATTGAGTGTATATCTAATTTTAAGAATTTGATCTTTGTTAGACTGCAGTTATATGAACTGATTGAGTCTAAGGTTGATGGAGATGGTAACTGTCAGGTTGGTTCTTTATCTTTCTGCGTAGACATCTGAAATGCAATTCAATTCCTGTATTATAATATTTATTTCATCCTTGTTAAAACGTTCATAAATTTATTAGGAGAAACATATTTTGACTTTAATGTTATAACTTGTGAAAGTAGGATTAAGAATGAGGGGTTCTTGCTCTTCCAAACACTGCCTCACAGCTATATTAAACACTCTACATTCACCTAGACGTTAATTACTTGTGGAAAAAAAATTCCAAACTGGCGCTGCTCCCGTGAAGACTTCAGACATATATTTAATTATTTATACCAATAGCATATTCATTCCCATTCCTGTCGAAGAATATTGCATTTCATATTTCTGATTTTTGAAAATTAACTTTCCACCCAACCGTTTATCCAAGAGAGACAACAATGTAAATTCATGTCTTATCTTGAAATTTTGAATTTGATCGTACAACTCTTTATACTATGAACAGAAGGTCAGAGTTAAACCAAAAAATATATAAGTTGACCACATGGTTCATTAATAGCATAAAATACTCCATACTGAGAGTTTATCAGAAGTAAATCCTTTGGGGTGGGGTAGAGGGTTGTAACTTATAATTCCTTTTTCTACAAATGTTATGAATCTTATGATATAGGTTATTTCCTTTGAACATATATTTTTCTCTCTATTGCAACTCAGTTGTAGTTATTATTGAAGTTTAATGAACTAGAAGCTTAATTTTTGATATCATTATTATTATTCTCAGCAAAATTGACATATAACGAAAGATTGTGAATATTCTAAATTTTTTAGCATTATTAACTTGGTGTGTGGATCACAATGCATAAACTTTTACATGCTATTTTCTAATAATAAAGAGTGACCTGCTGGTTTCATTTTATTTCAGTTTCGTGCTTTGTCAGATCAACTCTATCGCTCTCCAAACCTCCACAAATTTGTACGGGAACAAGTTGTTCAACAGGTTTGTTGGTTTTACAATGATGTTTTTACTATTTTGGTGGTGCCTCCTATAATCATATGTATTGATTCAGTGTTTTCTTATTGTTTTGTCAGCTCAAGTCCGACCGAGATCTATATGCTGGTTATGTTCCTATGGTTTATACTGAATATTTAAAGAAGATGAGCAGGTATGCGACTATGTGCACATACGCTGTTAGTTTCTTATGCCAATATGGCTTTATTGAAAGTCCTTATGTTTTGCTGATAGCTTTATGTATGAATTTTTTAGGAGTGGTGAATGGGGCGATCATGTCACGTTGCAGGCTGCTGCAGATTGGGTATGAAGGGAATGCATAATTTCTTTGTCCTTCCCTATTATAATTTTCTTCTGTTTTTCTAGCCATGCATGTGTGTGTGTGTTATATGATGAACTGACACCAAGTGTCGGAGTTTATTTTAAGACCAACTCCTATACATCAATTTTCATTAATCAAATGGTCCATATTTAGACCTTGAAAAACTATAAGGGGAAACTATTAGGAAAGACTTGGAGATCAATGAGTTGGACCAAAATTTAGTTTATGGTAGAACATCATTGGTGTAATTTGATCCATGTAGACGACTCCACTTAGTGGGAAAAGGCTTGGTTATTGTTGTTGTCCTTCCAAAATCTTTGCAAGCCCTCTCTTGTTGGTCTAAACCCCAGTTTTCCCACTACCAAAAATTATTTATCACTACCAAAAAAAAAACCCAAGTTTTCCTAATAACTTAAAAATTGGTGTCACAGAGCTTTGATTTTTCAGAAAGAAAGTAAGAGGAAAGATTAGTTAAGGAATGAATGTGAGTAGAAAGTGAATGGAAAGTAAGATGATTATTTTAGTTGTTTGGTATGAATGAAAGTGAAAAGAAAATGAAAGGAAAGATACATGTGCATTTAGAAAATGACGCATATATCCCTGGATTAAAAAATTAAAATGCGATACTACAAATTAAAATTATAAGGGCCAGCATTTCGTAAATACAGTAGCAGCGTATTGGTAAAAAAATCCCTGACAATGCAAAATAAAATAGAAATGTATTTTTGAAAGAAAAGTAAAATACAAATATTAAAAATATAAAAATGAAAAAAATAAAGGCACAATCAAATTATAAAATGGAAGCTAGGACCAATTTGTCATTTTATTAGAATTGATCACAGCTCCCTACTTTCCGCCCAGTTTTGTGAGGAATGGTTTCTGGGTGTGGGTCCCACTGAAACCAGGCTTTCTTTCCTCTCTAAGACAACAACCAAACTGTGGAATCACATTTTTCAAAAAACTTTCTATCCTTCACCCTTTCTAT